>Ga0247834_1000018_pt1 | contig 237126 bp, 200 predicted proteins | sample LaCruzMarch2015__8_FD_187118 | JGI IMG/M metagenome (GOLD analysis project Ga0247834, IMG submission 187118) | Freshwater microbial communities from meromictic Lake La Cruz, Castile-La Mancha, Spain - LaCruzMarch2015_12m | ecosystem: Environmental > Aquatic > Freshwater > Lake | place: Spain...
AAGGCATTGCTGGTTGCCGAAACAAAGATAAAACAGTCACCTCAACTCAGAAGCAAATCCAAGAAATCAACCCGCTAACGCACCCAGGACTCTCATAAATATTGGCTCAAACTTCGGGGGCAGGCCACAGACGCATCGGGGTGGATGAAAACGACCTGGGCAAGAAGGCCAAGTATGTGACCTTGGTGGTGGATCTGGATAGCGGACGCGTGCTGTGGGTAGGTGAGGGGCGTGGCAAGGAGGCTCTTGAAGGCTTCTGGGAGCGCCTGAGGCGCAGCGGCACGAAGATCGAAGCAGTGGCCTGCGACATGAGCGGTGCATATTGGAGTGCCATTAACCAGCTGACGGGCAAAAGTTCATCAAAGGCACGCGCTACCTGCTGCTCTACGGCAAAGAAAATTTGCCGCCAGACAAGCGTCCGAAGCTGGAAGAGGCCCTGGCTTACAACGAGCCTCTCTCCCAGGCCTATTACCTCAAAGAGGAGCTTCGCCAGCTCTGGAGCCAGACAGACAAGGACGCGGCGCAGAATATCTGCAAGACTGGGGGACAGGTCACAGCCGCTCCCAGTCCCCAAAGTAAGGTGGAAGGATGTGAACCGAGTCGCGCCTAGGCGCGACTCGGTTCACATCCGCAGGAGCAGCCAGGTCTTGGCTGCTGGATGCACACTCAGCGAAACTATGAGGCATTTAGAGCCCCTGGGTATCCCCTTGCCCCCTGTGCCCAGCAACGTCCCTGCCCTGACACCCGATACTCAGGGCGCTAAAACACCACGCGACTTGCTCGCCGCCCATACGAAGGCTGCGGACTGCCGGGGCTGTCACCAGCAGATCGATCCCATCGGATTCGTCCTGGAAAACTTTGATCCTGTGGGCGGCTGGCGCGAGCAATGGCCGGACATCCATGTGGACATTGACCCCTCCGGCGTCCTCCCTGACGCCACCGAGATCCTTGGTTACACCGACCTGAAACGCTGGATCGTCGAGAACATCGATATCTTCGGCCAATGCCTCTCTGAAGAGCTGATGATCTACGCCACTGGGCGCATCCCGAGTTACGCGGAGAAGCAGGAACTCAAACAGATCGTCGCCAAGGTCGAGAAGAACAAAGGCGGATTCCGCGATCTCCTCCTCGCCCTCATGGAGAGCAAGACCTTCCGGACGAGGTGATTAAGCAAAGTGAATCTAGACCTCTCACTCGAAAAGCCCTCGTTTTTTCATTCGCCATCAGGGGCTGGAGGCCTTAAATCTAGGATGAAAATTATCCCCTCACTGCTTATGAACGAGTCATCCACACCAGACGTTGGTTTCGGCAGTCCTGCCGGTCACGATCCCTTTCAGGCTGCCAAGGCGAGTGCCATGAAAGCTGCCGAAGAACTGCGCACGGCGGCGGCCCAAAAGGCCTCCGAAATCCGGGGTGCGGCTGAAAACCGTGCTCAACAATTCAAAACCGCAGCCGAGCAAAAGGCGGCGGAGCTGAAACATGACTTCACTGAAAAGGCGACAGAAATGCGTCATTATGCGGATGATGCCATCGGTCAGGCGCGTGATAAGTATCAGGACATCGTCGCTGAGGCTGAAACCATGGCTCGGGAAAAACCGCGTCAGGCCTTGCTGACGGCTTTTGGGGTCGGCCTGTTCGTGGGCCTGCTGCTGCGCCGCTAATCTTCCCCCTGGAAAACAGACATCATGATGGAAACCGAGGTCTCCCGGGTGAGGTCATTGCTGCGCACCCTGGCGCTGTATGTGGAGGCGCGTGGGCGCTTGCTACAGATTGAAGCCCAGGAGGCAGGCACTCATTTGAGCGAGATCACCATCCTGGTCGCCGTGGCCTGTGGCTCCCTTCTTTTTGGGGGGATGCTGGCACTGCCGGCACTTGTCTGGCTGGTGGCGGAAACGATGCACTGGCCCTGGTATCAGGTGGCGCTGTGCACGGCAGGAATCCTGATTTTTCTAGGCATCGTGTTTTTAATCACACTGAAGGTGCGCCTGAAAAAGCTGCGGATATTTGAAGAAACCTTCCATCAGTTTCAACGCGACCGCGAATGTCTCGGCAATCCCCCTCCAGGTTTATGACGCCCAAACAGCAAGCTTTGAAGGACCTGGATCGTGCGCGTTCGCTTTTGAGTTCCCATTTGCAACTGGCCACGGAGGAACTGAACCCGAAGGTGATTGTCTCACGTTCTTTGCGAGAGCATCCTTGGATCTGGGCCGGAGCCGCCGGTATTGCCGGACTTTTTTTGGTCCGTGGATTGATGCCGGGCCGAGGGGGTAAATTTGAGCGTGACAACTTTGGCGCATCCGCTACAAAGGGCGGCCTTATTGCGCTAATTCTGTCACCCGTGCTTGGCATGGTGCGGCAGGAAGCGTGGAAGTATGGCAGCCGATTTCTTCAAACTTACCTGACCCAACATTTCTCTCAGCACGAGGGTGAACGCCCGCGTGCGTGAACTCACCTCTCATGTCTGACCAAGCCGCCCCTCAAGATCTCGTGCCCGTGCTGGGCCATGTGGATGATTACCTGCGTTTCTGCATGCAGTATGATGCCTCTGACCTGCACCTCGCCACTGCCGCCCAACCTATCTGGAGACGTTTCGGCAATCTGACGCCTATCTGGACAAACTCCGCCATGCTAAGCCCGGAGGACACACGCAGACTGGCCTACAGCTTCCTGACGGAGGCCCAGATTCATCAGTTGGAAAACAAAGGCGATGTGGACTTTGCCTACTCTCCCGATTTCGGGCGCTTCCGTGCCTCGGTCATTCAGCAGCGCCTGGGCATTGACATTACTTTCCGCATCATCAGCACAAGCATCCGCTCGGTCGAACAACTGGGCCTGCCGGACACGGTGCGCACCTTGATCCGTTATCACAACGGCCTTGTGTTAGTCACAGGCCCTGTGGGCTGCGGTAAGTCAACCACCCTGGCCGCCCTGGTGGATGAGATCAATAAGGAACGCCAGGATCACATCATCACCCTGGAAGACCCGATCGAGTATGTGATCGAGCCAAAAGCCTGTCACGTGAACCAGCGTGAGGTCGGCACTCACACGGACTCCTTTGCCGCCGCTTTGCGCGGTGCTCTCCGTGAAGATCCGGACGTGATCATGGTGGGTGAAATGCGCGACCTGGAGACCATCTCCCTGGCCATCACGGCGGCGGAAACGGGCCACTTGGTTCTGGGCACCCTCCATACGGGGAACTCTGCGCGAACCCTGGACCGCGTCCTGGATGTGTTCCCGCCGGATCAGCGGGATCAAATCCGCATCATGGTGTCAGAATCGCTGCGTGGCATTATCTCACAGCAATTGGTGCCGAAGACGGATGGCAATGGTCGTGCGATGGCCCTTGAGCTTTTGGTCAACACACCTGCGACGGCGGCTTGTATCCGCGATGGCAAAACTTACATGCTGAATGGCGTCATGCAGACCGGTAAAAACGTGGGCATGATCACGATGGATGATTCCCTGCGCGGCCTTTACAGCAAGGGCATCATCAGCCGAGAGGAGTGTGAATCCCGCGCTGAGGACAAACAACTCATGCGCGCTTTCTTCCAGAGCTAAACCCTCCGTCGCCGCTTCATTCACTTTAACTTTTTCGTCACGCCATGTCCATCATCGACAACTACTTCCAGCAACTCATTGAACTGGGAGGTTCTGACCTTCACCTCAGCCAGGGACAGCCGCCCAAGGTGCGCGTCCACGGCAGTATCAAACCCATCGCTTCCGAGCTTCTCACGCAGACCACCATGGAGACAATGATGCGGGAAATTTGCGAACCCCGTGCCTGGGAGCGCTACATTGAAAAGGGTGACCTCGACTTTGCCTATGAAATGGATGCCGAGCACCGCTTTCGCTGCAACTACCTGAAGCAGCAAAACGGTTTCGGTGCCGTCTTCCGTATCATTCCCACCAAAATTGCCAGCCTGGAACAGCTCGGCATTCCGCCCGTGGTCAAGGAATTCGGTCACATGCGCAGCGGCCTGGTCCTCGTCACGGGTCCGACCGGCTCGGGCAAATCCACAACGCTGGCCGCCCTGCTGGATTACATCAACACCAACTTCCGCCGTCACATCATCACGGTGGAGGAGCCGATCGAGTTCGTTCACAAGAATAAGAAGAGCATCATCACACAGCGCGAAGTGCCCATTCAGACACCCACCTTCGCCGACGGTCTTCGAGCCGCCCTGCGTCAGGATGCGGACATCGTGCTGGTGGGGGAAATGCGCGACCTTGAAACCATCTCCCTGGCATTGACCGCAGCGGAGACGGGGCTTCTGGTCTTCGGCACTCTTCACACGAACAACGCCCGCAAGACCGTTGACCGTATCATTGACGTGTTCCCCGCTGACCAGCAGAGCCAGGTGCGCACGATGCTCGCCGCGTCACTCAAAGGCGTGGTGGCCCAGCTTCTCATGAAAAAAGCGGATGGCAAAGGCCGTGCTGCCGTGAACGAAATCATGGTCTCCACCCCGGCTGTGGGAGCCATCATTCGTGAGGGTGCCACCCAGAAGCTTTACGACGTCATCATCGGCGGCAAAGCTCAGGGGATGCAGTTCATGGATGACTCCATCTGGCAAAAGCTGCGTGATGGTTATGTCAGTCCGATGGAGGCCTATATGAAGGCGATTGATAAAGGCCGATTCAAGGCCTTCCTGCCGCCTGAGGAACAAGCCATCGCGAATGCCGGTGGCGGCGAAGCCAAAAAGTGATTTCCGAAACGGGTGTGGTCCAAAAAACCACACCCGTTTTGCTTTATTGGCGTATCGTTTCGTGCCTGAGGTTGGATTTATTTTGACCTTTTTGCACAGCCCTGCTGTCCATCCTCCCGCCGTATGTCATCCGCCTCAGCCACGCTCCTGCTTGCCCGTGTCCATGGGCAGATGATGAAGCACCGGATAACGGATGGATTGGCCTCCAATCGACTGCTACTGTTGACGATCGGCAGCTTCCTCGGACTTTACTGTGTGGCGGCTTACATCCTGGTCGCACGCGGATTGAGCTTCATCAGCCGGATGCCTCTTTTTGGGCCGCTGTTGCTGGAACGGTTGGTTTATCTGCTGTTCTTTTTCTTCTTTGTCATGCTCGTGCTATCCAATGCCACGATCACCGGCATGGGGATGTTTCGGCGCAAGGACATGGACTGGCAAGTCGCGATGCCACTGCCTTACCGGAGTCTTGTTTTATGGAAAACCTTGGAGGGGATGGCCTTGGCAAGCTGGGGGCTACTGGTATTGAGCGCACCCATCTTGGTCGCCCTGGGCGGGTTGTATGATGCCGGACCGGCTTTCTATTTTTTTGGAGCCCCCGCACTTTTGTGTTTGGTCACCATCTCAGCCAACCTTTCCTCATGGGTGCTGCTGATTGTGGTGAGGCATGCTAAACGTTGGTGGTGGAAACCGGTGGCGTTGTTGGGAATCTGGATGTTGGGCATGTCCATCTACCGTTTCCTTTCGACAGGCGATCCTGAGGAAATGGGCCAAGGGGACATTGTTTCCAGCCTACATGAGGTGCTCAAACACACCGAAATCTGCATGCATCCGATGTTGCCCAGCTCATGGGTGGCCGAGGTGATTTTCGCTTCTGGACGCGGCCTTTATGAGCAGGCGACCTTCTTTAGCTTTGCCCTGCTGGCCAATGCCCTTTTTGCATTGACCCTCACGGCCAAGATCGGCGGGCACCTTTTCTACCCGGCTTGGCATCGTGTGATGGCAGCGGTGCCCATGGCACGCGCTCAGGCTGCGCAAGACGCTTGGTTTCGGCACCCAGACAAAATGGCCAAGCCCAGCCTCAGCGCGCGTATCTGGGGACTTAGCCGCTCTGAATATGCGGCCATCCTGAAGGACATCCGCACTTTTCTGCGAGAGCCCACCCAGTGGGGGCAAAGTCTGCTCATCTTTGGACTGTTGCTGATGTACACCTCCAATCTCCGACGCTTGGGCTATGACCTTCAGAGTCCGTTTTGGATCATCGTCATCAGCCATCTCAATCTGCTGGTATGCTGTCTGGCACTTTCGACTTTGACCACCCGCTTCATTTTCCCGCAGTTTAGTATGGAGGGCCAGCGCATGTGGATTCTGGGACTCTCACCTTTGTCTTTGGAGCGCGTTTTAAGCCTGAAACTGCGCCTCAGTGCCGGGGTGATGGGCCTGCTCACCACCGGGTTGGTTTTTGTCTCCAGCCTCTCCCTGTCCCTGCCCTGGCAACGAACCGTCTTCTTTTGTGCCGCCGTGCTCATGCTCAGTTACGGCCTCAACGCCCTGGCGCTCTCCTTGGGTGCCCTGCTGCCGAATTTTCGCGAGCCCAACCCCGCCCGTATTATCTCAGGTTTCGGAGGCACCTTGTGTCTGATCAGCAGCTTCCTTTACATCCTTTTTAGCTCAGCCGCCCTTGCTCTGCCGGAGGCCATCCGCTGGAAGGCCCAAGTCGCCGGCGTTTCGATTTCTCCAAGGATTGCCCTTATCCAGGACATCTCAGCCCTGGGGGCCGTGCTCTTTCTTTCCCTGGTTTTTGGTGGGATTCCTTACTGGTGGGCGAAAAAGCGCACGAAAAGCCTAGATTATTTAAAAGAGCTGTAATATTACTGTTATTGAAATAAAATTCATGACAGCTATGGCCCGCCGCTCTCCCGCTCTCGCTTCGGTCCCCGCCTCTGAGGATAACAACATCCTCCGTTTCGATGAAGCACCCGAATTCACCATCGGGCATGACATCGACGATTCCCCCATGGAGGACATGGATCAACAGGTCCGTGAAGCTCAGCATCGCCTCACCAAGTTACGAGCCGAGCAAGAAGAACTGGAGCACCAGCGGAAAATTCTGGAAAACCTGAAACAGAAGCAGGAACGCTTCATTGCCGGTCGCAAGGACATCACTGAAAAACTCGAGCGTAGCCTGAGGGCCATCACCGAGGATCTGGAAGACGCGCGCCGCCGGGTGGAAGACATGGCATCCACCCAACAGGAATTTCGTGACCGTTTGGACGAGCTCAAGATGTTTCTGCCTGAGCGCTGGCACCGTAGTCATCTCGATCAGGAACTCGACCGAGCTATCTCCTCTCTCATTGAAGCCGAGACCACTTTTGAAAAAGGCATTCGCAGAGTGACCTCTCACCGCCCGAGCGAATCCTCTCCTCTCCATCTCAACTCAGACCGGGAAGACGATGCGGAGGGTGAATACATCGCCAGTGGACGCCTCGCGAATGCGCTCTCGGGCGCAGATGACCTGGGCACCTGGGTTCGACGTGGATTCGCCTTCACGCTGCCTTTGATGGCGACCATCCTGATCGCGCTGATTCTGGCCAAGTTGATGTTTTAACGCCTTCCCCCCATGAACAAACGTGTCGCCACCCGCCGCCCGAAATCTGTTCAGGAACTGGCCCAGGAACATCGCCCGGCCCGGCTGAAACAGATCAAAAGTCGCTCCCGAATCATTCAGGAGGAAATCTATTCCCTAGAGTGTGCCATCGTCGCCGCCCCGCATGCCATACGGCGTCAGCGCCTTGCGACCAAGGACGTGCTGCCAGCCCCGGAACCGCTTTTCACCAAACAGGCCCTACGCTCACCGCAGCGCAAGCCTCTGCATCAACTCAAAGCCGCCAAACGTCGCCGTTTAGCGTTGGTCATTGAGTTCGCCGTCGTCATCTCCTCACTCGCCGCAGCCATCGGCTGGATGAATCAGTGGTTCCATTGGTGGACGTGATCAAAGGTCGGGCAGCGCAGGCAGGCCGTTACGGCGAATGTCATCCACATCTTTGGGCGTGATCACGCGGGAGGTCATCTCATAGAGGGGTTTGGGCTTGAAGGACGGGTCTTGCACCTTCTTCCTGATCAGTACCCAGGCCAGATCGACCAACATCGGTTGATAAACTGTGGCATCAATTTCTCCATCGCCGACCAGGGTCATACCACCTTCTTGTCCACGAAAGCCGTCCATGCCGATGATCATCACCTCTGCACGGCGGTCTTTGAGCGCTTTCGCAGCCCCCAAGGCCATCAGATCGTTATGGGCAAAAACAAGGTCAAAAGACTGCTGCAAACGCAGCGCATCCTGGGTGCGACCACGCCCCCCTTCCAAGGTCCAATCCCCCGGCGCATCATGCACGAGGATGACACCCGGAGCGGCCTTGAGCGCCGACTCAAAACCCTCATGCCTGCGATGGCAGATCTCGCTCTCATCATCCCCACGGATCTCGATCACCCGCCCCTCAGCCTCCGTCTTCCCCGACTCGGCAGCCTTGGCCCGCAGAGCACGCACGGCGAGGTCCCCCACACTTTGACCCATCTTTCTTTGATCGGCAAAAACAACGGTCTGGCAACCGAGTTCCTCACTGGACTTGCCCAATCCGATCATTAGCACATCAGCGGTCACCGCATCACGCACATCAGGCCTGAGGGGCTCCACCTCGACAGGATCAATCAAGACGGCAAAGGCCTTTTCGGTCACGGCGGCTTTCAACTGGGCCCGCTGCTTTTCCACGTCGAATCCCGCGTCCATGACTTGCAACTGAAAGCGCGAGTCGTTGGCCATGAGTTGGGCCATGAGGATTCTCTGTCCAGATTCAAAACTCCGTCCGCCTCTTGCCGAAAGCAGCATCACCTTGCGCGGTTCTTCGATCTGGGTCAGGGCCGGCCCGGTCGGATCACAACCCGATACCATGACCATCCCAATGGCTATGCTGATCAAACCGACTCGACGAGAGATCTTCATAAAATCAAAATCTCAACGACGGCTGAGGCGATAAAATAACCAGCCGCCAATCCCCATGAAAAGCACATTGGGAACCCACATAATCAGGTGCGGCATCGTGTCTGGCTTATCATTCAGCGTGTCCGCCAAAATGATAAAGACCAGATAGACCGTGGCCGTGATCAGACTTAGTGCAAAGCCGGTGGAAGTCTCCCGCCGCTGAGCCGTCACCCCAAGAGGAATGCCAACCAAAGCAAAAGTCAGACAGGCCAGAGAGAAACTGTAGCGTTTGTTGAGTTCTGTGAGTGACCGGCTGTGGTCTTTCTCATCCATCTTTTTTCCAGTCGCGCCGTCAACCCGGCTGCCGACCTCTGACCAGAGCATATCGGTAGATTTCATGCTGGCATTGATCTTCACGGTATCTTCCTTCAGGCGGGACAGGGGGAATAAAATGGCTGTCTTTGCTGCATTCACAAATTCCACCTTATCCACCACACGCTCGGGCGTGTAAGAGATATTTTCGATCTCTGCCCCCTCCAGATGCATGATGAAATCCAACACTCCAGGCTGCATTTCTAAAGTGGCACGTCGCGAATGGATCACACGCTTTGCCAGGCGACCTTCGACCTCGACAATCTCAAGATCCTTCAGGACATTGCCATCACGCTCACCGGTATAAATGCGGAAGCCCGGCACCTTATCCAAAACGCGGCCTTGCTGGAAAAGGGCGGCGGGATTGTCCAAAGCGACGGCAAAAAACATGCGCTTGATCCGGTCCTTGGCCATCGGGGATACCGACACATTCACCCAGTAGCAGACGCCAGAGAGAAGGAGCGCCAGCGCAAACACTGCCGCACAGATGCGCGACATGGACCACCCCGTCATCCGCAGAGACACCAATTCATTATCCGCCGAAAGCCGCCCGAACACCAACAAGATGGCGGTCAGAAAGGCCCACGGGATGGTAAAAATCAGTGAAAACGGAATGATCAGCGCAATGAACTCCAGGATAAAGCCCAGGGGCAACTGAGTATCCCCCAGCAGTTCATCCAGTTTTTTGTAAACATTGCCCAGCACCATCACGCCACTGAGCAGCAAGACGCCCATCAGCGTCGCCGAGAAAACCTGCTTGCCCAGATAACGGTCAAAAATTCGCACCACCATGTATGCCTCAGACTAGGCCGCGTTTGCCCCTTGGCAAGTGGTCCGGTGGCAACCCGTGCGGCTACTTGAGTTCTGCAAAGCCGCAGAACACACTGGATTGCTCCGGCGGACGCACAGGCAAGGGCTCGTCATTGTCCAGATATTCATGACAGGCCGCAAAGAACTCCGGCTCCGTGCTGACACGGCGGATACGATATTCAAACTGCCCGTCCGCAATACCTGTAGTGATATAAACCATGTAACGCTTCATCTTCTGCACATGCATATTGGTCTCAAAGTGCGGTCGCGGGTAAAAGGCGGCTGTCATGTCATAGAGAGCCTGGATGTAATCCAGCATGTCACGCCCCGTCCGGGCTGGCACCTCCCTGCCCTCCCAATGGGCACGCAGGTGATCAAAGATCCAAGGATGCCGGATGGCACCGCGCCCCAGCATCAGCCCTGCTGCGCCCGTATGTTTCAGATAGGCCAAGCCCGTCGGCACATCCACCACATTGCCGTTTGCGATCACCGGACACGGCATCACCTGCACCGCCATCGCCACGCATTCGGGATGCACCGGCGTTTTATAGGCATCCCGCACCGTCCTTCCATGGACCGTTAGGCCGTTGATGGCATGTTTTTGAAACACCTCCAGCAATCGGGGAAACTCCGCTTTGTCCGCAAAGCCCACGCGGCATTTCACGGTGAAACGCCCCTGAATCGTCTCCCTCAACACACGCAGGATTTCATCCACCCGCTCCGGCTGGCGCAAAAGCCCACCACCCGCGTCCTTTCGGCAAACCACCGGCGCTGGACAGCCAAGATTGAGATCGATCCCCGCCACCGGATACTTTTCCAACAATCTGGCATTGCGGATCAAGGCGGGAATATCTTGTCCGATCATCTGAGCAATCACAGGCACCCCCGTTTCGTTCTCCGTAATCGATTTTAAAATGGTCGCATCCAGCCTCGAATCCGCCGTGATCCGAAAATACTCCGTCACAAAGAGATCCGGCGCACCATAACGGGCGATCAGCCGCATGAATGGCAGATCCGTCACGTCCTGCATGGGGGCCAGGACGAGAGCCGGACGATAAGGGGGTAACAGGCTACGCACCTATCACGCCTGCTTGCAGAGAGAACTCCCGTCAAGCAGCGGCACGAAACAAATGGAACTATCATTTGCTATTCCCGCCAAGAGGACGACTGATCCTATGCAAGTTACCCTGGTGAAGGCTAAGCTAAGTTGTTCATCAGGTGATTCTTTGGATTCGGTGATGTTCTGAAATCCGATAACGGAGCTAACAGTTTAGTCCTGCCCAGGGCAATTGAACACAAGTTAACGTTATGAATACCAAAATGTATGTGGGCAACCTGCCCTTCAGTGTCATGGAGTCCGAACTCCGCACTCTCTTCAATGACTATGGCACAGTGACTGATATGCACCTGCCGATGGACCATGCCACAGGCCGCCCACGCGGTTTCGCCTTTGTGACCATGGATTCCGCAATGGCCATGAATGAAGCCATCACCGCCCTCAACGGCAAAGATTACAGTGGTCGCGCCCTGACGATCAACGAAGCCCGCCCAAAAGAAGATCGCCCTGCCTACTCAGGTGGTGGCGGTGGCGGCGGCTCCCGTGGTGGCAAAGGTGGCTACGGTGGCGGTGGCGGCGGTGGTCGCTACTAATCCCGGCCTGACAGCCTAAAAATCTGTTTCGAGCCCGCATTCTCTTCAGCCTTCATCAGGCAGTGAGAATGCGGGTTTTTTTGTACTCACAAATCAGCTCAATCCCTTCAGTCATCCGCGTTCTCGAGTCACGCGAATGTAACTTGCGCCTGGATCCAACGTTCCCAAACTAAACCATGTCCCATCAGCATACCTATCCGGAACTGACTACCGCACGCGATGACATGCGGACACAAAACGAGCTTTACCGCCCTAGCGCTTTTTGGGAAGAAGCCTCCTCACGCATCGTCGATGAGATCTGTGAACACGGGATTCACAACTTCCGCCGCCTGCGCTATCCCCTGAGTTTTTTTGTGCCAACTTTTGGTAGTCCTGGGAATTTCTTCAGCCAAGCCAATGCCGAATTACTACATACGACTTTGGAGCAGGTAGCTCCTGAAGCGAACAAGGCGCAACTCAGTCTGAGTCAGTTTCTCAGTGGCGAAACCTCTGCCAAAGCCGACTACCGAGTACTGCTAGCCGCTGATTCTCCAGATAAGTTACCTTACCTGCACACTTTTTCCGAAAGCAAGGTGGGCCATCCGGTAGAGCACTTCGAATTCGAGGGTCGTTGTTTTTCCCGCTCGGCCTTGAATTATATGCTTGGCCTGTCTCTGCTCAAAAAACACCTCGGTTTGGATGAAGTGCCCCGGACAGTCTTAGAAATTGGCGGGGGCTTTGGAACGCTAGGTGAGATTCTAGCAAATGCAGGCATTGAAGGCCTTCATTATGTCGATATTGACATCCCACCGACAAGTTACGTGGCTCAATACTATCTGACCGAGGCCCTCGGTGTGGAAAAAGTCACGAGCTACGCCCAAACGAAGGAACAGTCAGAGATCGAAATCAGCCAACTCACCCCCATCTCCGTTCTCTGCGCTTGGCAAATCGAGAAACTTCGCGGTGACGTTGACCTCTTTGTAAACTTCATCTCCTTTCAAGAAATGGAGCCTCACATTGTGAAGAACTACCTTCAACACGTCGCCCGGTTGAACACACGTTGGGTTCTCCTGCGCAACATGCGCGAGGGCAAACAGGTGAAGAAGCCCGGTCAACTGGCGGGCGTCGAAACCCCGATTCTAAGTGAGGACTACCTGTCTATGCTTCCGGGTTATGAGTTAGTGGAGCGCAACGTCCATCCATTCGGTTACCTCACCGTGGACGGTTATCACTCCGAGCTTCTGCTCCTCCGGCGCAAATCCTGAACTGCACCTGGCTCTGCACTGAGTGGTTTTTTGGAGCAAATCCCGTCTTGCCAGCATCCCCTGTCAGGACTTTACTCGCGCTTCACTAGCCAGCACCCAAACCAGGAATATTCATTATTGTGTCATCAGCCCGCTCGATTCTCGTTACCGGAGGCACCGGTTCATTCGGAAAGAAATGTATCTCCACCCTGCTCGCCGACCCTGAGGTCTCCCGCATTGTCATTTATTCGCGCGACGAACTGAAGCAGTTCGAGATGAGCCAGACTTTCACCGATCCAAGGCTGCGCTTTTTCATCGGTGATGTCCGTGATCGCAATCGGCTGTGCCGCGCGATGGAAGGAATAGACACAGTCATTCATGCTGCCGCCTTAAAGCAGGTTCCCGCTGCCGAATACAATCCGATGGAGTTCATCAAGACCAATGTCTTGGGTGCTGAAAACATCATCGAGGCCTGCTTAGACAGCGACGTGCGTCATGTTGTCGCCCTCTCCACTGACAAAGCGGCCGCGCCTATCAACCTTTATGGTGCGACCAAACTTTGCTCCGACAAGCTCTTCATCGCAGCGAACAATGTCAAAGGCAGCCGTGACATCCGCTTCAGCGTTGTGCGTTACGGTAATGTCATGGGCTCCCGTGGCTCCGTGATTCCATTTTTCCTGGATCGTCGCAAATCAGGGGTGCTCCCGATCACCGACCCGGCCATGACCCGCTTCAACATCACGCTCGAAGAGGGTGTGGAGTTGGTTCAGTATGCGTTGGACCATGCTCTGGGTGGGGAAATCTTCGTGCCGAAGATTCCGAGCTACCGGATCACTGATGTGGCGGAGGCGATCGGACCTGACTGTGAGAAGCCCATTGTCGGGATTCGTCCAGGCGAAAAAATCCATGAGGAAATGGTCACTGCGACCGATGCCCTGCAGACTCTAGCCACTGACAAACATTACATCATCGTCCCTAACCGCAAACGCGGGCTGGCGGAGACGATGAAGATGTTTGGTGATCATCACAAGGGATCGCCAGTGGCCCCTGACTTCGCCTACAATTCAGGCACCAACACAGAGTGGATGACCGTGGCGGAAATCCGGGCGCTGATCCGCGAGCATGTGGACACGACGTTTGATCTCGTCTGATCATGGCCGCTGATTTCCTGCCTTACGGACGCCAATCCTTGGACGAGGCGGACATCGCCGCCGTGGTGGAGGTGCTGCATTCTGACTTCCTGACTCAAGGCCCAGCGATCCCGCGTTTTCAAAAAGCCATCACTGACTGGTGTGGTGCCAAACATGGCATCGCCATGGCCAATGGCACGGCCACTTTGCACTGCGCCGCCAAGGCCATGGGGCTGGGGCATGGCGACTGGTTGTGGACCTCTCCCATCACCTTTGTGGCCTCCTCCAATGCGGGTCGTTACTGCGGGGCGAAGATCGATTTTGTGGACGTGGACCCTGGCACAGTTTGCCTGAGCCCTGAACGGCTGGAAGCCAAGCTGCGGGTGGCTGAAAAAGACGGTTGCTTGCCCAAGGTGGTCGTGCCTGTGCATTTCGCCGGCCAGTCCTGTGACATGCCGCGCATCCACGCGCTGGGGCAGAAGTATGGTTTCCGCATCCTGGAAGACGCCGCACACGCCCTGGGTGGCAGCTATCAAGGCGAAAAGATTGGCAATTGCCGGTGGTCAGACGCTGCCTCACACAGCTTTCATCCGGTAAAAATCATCACCAGCGGCGAGGGCGGGATGATCACCACCAACGACGATGAACTGGCGTGGCGCATCGCCACCCTGCGGACTCATGGCATCACCCGCGATGCGGATCGGATGGAGGGTGAAAGCGACGGCCCTTGGTATTACCAGCAGCTTGAGTTGGGTTACAACTACCGGATGACGGACATCCAAGCCGCATTGGGTGCCAGCCAGATGACCAAGCTGGAAACTTTTGCCGCCCGTCGCCGGGAACTGGCGAACCTTTACGATCAAACCCTCGCCGGAATGCCTTTGCGCCCCTTGGCCCGCGATCCCGCAGGCATCAGCGGCTGGCATCTTTACATGATCCGCCTGGATCTGAGCGCCATCTCCGTGACGCGGCGTCAGGTGTTTGAAAGCCTGCGCGCCCAAGGCATCGGCGTGAATGTGCACTACATTCCCGTGCATCTACAGCCCGACTACCAACGCCTCGGCTTCAAAGCAGGAATGTTTCCTGAAGCTGAGCGCTACTATGAAGAATGCATCACCCTGCCGATGTTTCCGGCCATGCGTGATGAGGATGTCGTGCGTGTGAAAGAGGCGCTGATCCAGGCTCTCAATCTTTAAGGCTGAACGGAACACCCGGAGCAGCCTACCCATTTTATCAGCCGAAATGACTCCGCTCTTCTTTCGCATTGATGCCTCGCCAAAGATCGGGCTGGGGCATCTGCGGCGCTGCTGCGTCCTGGCCAGAGCTTGCCGTGAACAGGGAGCGATGGCGCATTTTTTCATACGGCATCAGGATCTGAATCTCAGCAGCCAGGAGTTCCCACCTGACTCCGTGCTCCACGACATTCCCTGGGACAGTACTCCGTCGGAGGACGCACGGCTGACGGCAGAACTCTGTATCGAAACCCAGGTGCGGGTTGGAGTCGTGGATCACTACCGGGTCGGCGAAGAGGGTTACCAACAAACGCTCAACAAAGCGGGCCTGCGCTGGATGCAATTTGGCAACCTCCTGCACACCCATTCCCTCCTCGGAGCTCTCGTTCACGATGCCAATCCAGGCTCGAAGCTTGACGACTTCCGGACGCGCCTCGTCGGACCGCCGCCCGAGTTCCTGACTGGTCCTGGTTATGCTTTGGTGGGGGAGGATTTCCGAGCTGAACGCGCACGGCTTTCCCCACCGGAGATCTGCAACATCGAATCCATATTACTGACCTTTGGCGGCGGTGATGACCGTGGCGCTACACTGACCGCCCTGGATTGGCTGGACGCGGCTGGGTATGTGGGAAAACGCCTCCTGCTGACCACCCGACTTAATCCCCATCTGCCGATGCTGGAAGAAAGGGCACGGGCTTCTGCGGACATTGAACTGCATGTGGACAACTGGCACCCGGCACCTTTGATGGCACATTGCCAGCTCGCTCTTTGCGCCGGAGGCACCTCGCTGCATGAACTGGCCTGCCTGGGGGTGCCTCCCGTGATCGTATGCATCGCTGATAACCAGCTCTTCCCTGCCCAGGCCTGGCATGACGCGGGCATGGCGTTGAATCTGGGGACTTTGGTGACCATCCAGGCAGGTGATGCCAGCGCCCATTTGCATCGTTTGTTAAACCAGCCCGCTGAACGTGCTGAAATGGCCCGGCGATGCTGGGAAGCCCAGGACGGGCTGGGGGCGGCGCGAGTGGCTGCCGCCCTCCTGCGGCAGGTTGACATTCCAGGAGTCTCCTTCATGGGTAACGGCACCTCATGATCCGCACCTATCCGCTCGAACTGCCCTTTCGTGGCGAACGTTCCTACCTGCATGGCACGGATCTGCATCAGGCAATCATGGGCGCACTTGGGAGCGATCTCCCCGCCGGTCCGGTCTCCATCACCTTTCATTCGCTGCTGAAGCAACTGCCGGATCTTGTATGCTCCACGGACAGCCTGCGTCACCTTCGGGATGATCCCACGTTTCGAGGGGAACTGCGTTTTGGCAGTGGCGAAAGCGTTTTGAATGCCGTCCTCATGGAAAGCGTCCGCCCGGCGATAGAACGGAAAGTCTGCAATGAAAACGATGTGGCCGCCGCCGCATTGGTGGACGAAGCGGCCAAGTCCGCCACTCTGGACGAACCGCAGGTCGGCAATCTGATCGAGCAGATCGTTTTCCTGAACAAGCACCTGCACTTGAAGCTGCTGCCCCATCTCAGCCCCAAGTGGCTTTTTGCCAAGTTGGAACTTAGCGCTCCCCTGGCAACGGCAGCGCCACGGCAGATCGCGCTTGTTTTGAAACAGGTGCTGGGGAACCGCTTCACCCGCAGTGAGATTCTTTTCGATGGACAGCGCTTTGGCTCCATCTCCTTTTCCACGCCGCAATGACTGACCCTGTCCGCCTGACCCGAATCGCTTCCTACATTCCACCTGGACGGGTGGACACGCGAGAGCGCGGCAAGGTCTTTGATTATGGCGATGACTTCCTGGAGGGCAAGCTGGGCACCACCAGCCTGGCCATCAAAGAACCAGGCGATCAGGCCTCCGACCTTTGTGTCAAAGCCGCCCGCGAATTGGAAAAGCAGGGAGTGACCCTGGCTGACATCGGTGCGGTGATCGTCTGCACGCAAACCCCCGACGGGCACGGCATCCCGCACACTTCCGCCGTGGTTCATGCCAAGCTGGGCCTGCCGGACACCTGCGCCTGTTTTGACATTTCCCTTGGCTGTTCCGGTTATGTTTACGGGCTGTCAGTGATCACCTCCTTCATGCAGACCAATGGCATCACCCGGGGCCTGTTTTTCACCAGCGACCCTTACTCCGCCATTATCGACCCGACCGATCAGGCAACGTGTCTGCTGTTTGGAGATGCCGCCACCGTCAGCCTCCTGGAAGCAGGTGCCCCGGGCTGGCAGCTCACCGACGTCCTTTTTGGCACACAGGGCAAAGGCGGGGTGGCGATCAATAACACCGAAGGCAGGCTGCATATGAACGGGCGCGATGTCTTCAACTTTGCCATGCTGACCGTTCCCAAGCAGATCCAGGCGTTGCTGACCCGCCAGGAACTGACCCTGGACCAGGTGGACCGCGTGATCCTCCATCAGGGCAGCCGCTACATCGTGGACAAGCTGCGTGAGCGCCTGCGACTACCGCTGGAAAAAGTTCCTGTTCATCTGACGGATCTGGGCAACACGGTCTCCTCGGCCATCCCGTTGACGCTGGAGGCGACTTTGAAAACCGACACCCCGCAACGAATCCTCATCTCGGGATTTGGCGTGGGCCTTTCTTATGCTACCGGACTGCTTGACCTCCGGTCTTGATACCTCTTTCCCCATCTTATGAGCGACACCCTGAACACGATTGTAGAAATCATCCGCGAAGCCGTCCCGGGCGTTGAGATCGATCCCGCCGCCGATGGCGACCGCACGCTCAAGGAACTGGGCATTGATTCGCTCGACAAAATGTCCCTGCTGCTGGGCGTGCAGGAAAAGTGGAAACTGGAGTTCACCGAGGCTGAGATCGCCGAACTGAACACGATCAATGACATCTGCCGCAAGGTCAGCTAGGCCCTGTCCTCATGCCAAGCCTGAGCCAGTTCTTCGATGCAGCGAGCCTGGTCCGCGACGCGGACTTTACGACGCTGGGTTATGTGGATGCCGCGACTCCTGGCACCCTGGTTTTCAGTGATTCGATCAAGTATGTCCGACAAGCCTGCCAGAATGCGGACGTCACCTGTCTCATCACCACGCCTGACCTCGTTGATTCCACCGCTGGTATCGCCGGAGTGATCGCCTGCGAAGTCCCGAGGGACGCCTTCTATCATCTGCACGAACGCTGGGTCCGCGAAGATCGCTATCAAGTGCCCATCACCCCTCATCGCGGGTTCAACTGCCGCATCCATCCCAGTGCCATCGTGGCTGAGGGAAGCTGGATCGGCGATGATGTGACCATTGGCGAAAATGTGGTCATCCGCCAACCGGCCCGCATCGGCAGTCACGTCATCATGGAGCCTGGGGTCCGCATCGCCGTGGAGGGCATTCTTTATCATCGGACCGACGACGGGCCGCGCCTGATCCCGCATGGCGGGTATGTCGAGATCGAAGACCATGTGGCCCTGATGAGCGGCAGCACCGTGGTGCGCTCCGTGCATGATACCGACGTGACCCGGGTGGGCCGGGCGGCCATCATTGGACTGAATAGTGTCGTCGGTCATGAGGCGAAAGTGGGCGCTCATGTCGTAGTCTCCAACCAATGTGTATTAGCGCGGCGATGCGTCATCGGCCAGGGTGCCTTCATCGGCACGGGCACCTTTGTCCGCGAGCACGTGAAGATCGGCGAAAAGGCCCAGGTCATGGCGGGCTCCGTGGTCATTAGTGATGTCGCTGCCGGAGCCACCGTCTCCGGGAATTTCGCCACTGATCATAAACCGCGCATGATCCAACTGGCCAAAGATTTGCGGGCAGCCCGCACCACCTCCTGATTCATTCGCATGAGCCTCGCCATCATTCCCGCCCGTGGCGGCAGTAAACGGCTGCCAGGGAAAAACATCCGCCTGTTCCGTGGCAAACCGATCATCGGTTATGTCATCGAAGCTGCCCTGGAGTCCGGCTGCTTTTCAGAAGTCATGGTGTCCACGGACTCTCCCGAGATCGCGGAGGTGGCACGTCAGCATGGAGCCCAGGTCCCTTTTTTTCGCAGTGAAGACAATGCCAATGACCATGCGGGTGTGACGGGAGTCATTCGGGAGGTCCTTCAGGACTATGCAGCCGTGGGCCGCCATTTCGATCTGGCCTGCTGCCTTTATGCCACCGCTGTCCTCGTCCGTCCGTCCCGGCTTCAGGAGGCGCATCAACTGCTCAAAGATCACCCTGAAACCGAGGGTGCCATCACCGTGGTCCGCACGTCCCAACCTGCAACCCGTGCGCTGGTTGTTCGGGATGACAGGGTCACGTTTCAACTGGATCAAATGCAGTTCACCCGGTCCCAGGATCTGGAGGAAACCTACTTTGATGCCGCCCAGATGTACTGGCTACGGACGGCTCCTTTTCTCGCCCAGGAATCCAAGACCATGGCGTTTTTGAAGCGTCTTCCCCTGGTGCTTTTGGAGTTTGAGACGCAGGACATCAACACCCTGGACGACTGGAAACTGGCCGAGTTGAAGCACCAGTTCCTGGAGGAGCACCCTGAGATTCTTCAAACAGGATCGTTTGCGTCCTGACCAGCCCCTTTCAATAATCGTTCATGAACATTGCAGGCGTGCCCATCGGGCCAGAACATCGTCCCTTCATCATCGCTGAGATGTCCGGGAACCATAACCAGTCCCTGGACCGCGCCTTCAAAATCCTGGAGGCAGCCGCAGAGACGGGCGTCCAGTGCATCAAACTACAAACCTACACAGCGGACACGCTGACGTTGGATGTTCGTGAAAAGGAGTTTGTTATCTCCGATCCAAAATCCATCTGGAAGGGCCGATCCCTGCACGATCTGTATCAGGAGGCACATACGCCCTGGGAATGGCATGAGCCGATCATGAAACGGGCTGGAGAGCTCGGGCTGGTATGCTTCAGCAGCCCCTTTGACGAGACAGCGTTGGATTTCCTGGAAACGCTGAATGTGCCCGCTTACAAGATCGGCTCATTTGAATGCACCCACCTTCCGCTCTTGAGAAAAGTAGCAGTTACGGGCAAACCGGTCATTCTTTCCACAGGCATGGCCACCGCTTCGGAGATCGATGAAGCCGTGCGCACCCTGCGTGATAACGGCTGCAAGGACCTGGTGCTGCTGAAGTGCACCAGCACCTACCCCAGCACGCCAGAAAACACGAACCTGCTCACCCTGCCACACCTGCGCACACTCACCGGCTGCCAGGTCGGTATCTCCGATCACACGCTCGGCATCGGGGTCTCGGTCGCGGCTGTAGCCCTGGGAGCAACGGTGGTGGAAAAGCATTTCACCCTGGACCGTGCCGAGGGTGGCGTGGATTCCTCCTTTTCCATGGAGCCTGCCGAAATGAAGGCACTGGTGATCGAGACTGAGCGTGCTTGGCAGGCGCTGGGCCAGGTCCATTACGGACCGACCCAGGCGGAAAAGATCGCGGCCACCCGAAGACGCTCCATTTACATAAGTCAGGATATTGAGACCGGTGGAGTCCTAACGATGGAGAATCTGCGCATCGTCCGCCCCGGGCTTGGCATGGAGCCAAAACATCTCGATATCGTGCTCGGAAAACGGATGAACAAGGCGGTCACCAAGGGCACACCGCTAACCTGGGATTTGCTGTTCACTGATTGAGGGAATGGTTATACACGCCGCCGGAAAAGGCGACTTTTTAAAGCTGATTCACCCCATGGCGCGCACCCTCCTGATCTCCGGCACGTTGGCACCCCGGGCTGTGCATGAGAGGATGGTTTCCTCAGAAGCTGGGGAGACGACCGTTGTCGAATTCGATTCGATGCATGACCGTTTGCGCTATCCCCGGGTGGCAGCATGGCATCGTCTCACGGACTTCATTCCCCTGGAGACTGCGCTGTCCATCAATGAGGAGGCAGAAAACCTGACGGACACCTTTCTCAGTCATGAGCTTCCCGCAGGTGATCTGCCGACTCACCGAGCCTTTCGCGCAGCCTGCCTCAGCGCTCATACTTGGCGCCTTGCAGTGCCGCATTTGCTCAACCGGCATCTGGCGCGCCTGACCCTGAGGCAGATCCAGCCTGAGCAGATCATCGTGTCAGCAGGCAGCGGCATTCATTTCGAAGCCTGGCGGGAAGTGGCCGAAGCGGTAGGCATCCGAATCCTGTTCATTCCCCCTGAAAAAATACCGATAAGCCTTTCCAGACGGTTGTGGAAAGGGTGGCATCGCTGGAGGAAACCTACCCCCGCCAGACTCGCAGACACTCAACCTCACGCCGACACCTCGTCAGAAAAAAGCCCGGCGCTCTGCACGAGCGAAAGACTCTCCCGCCTTTTGGCGGCCCAGGCCAAAGAAATGAAAATAACGGTCCAGGCACTGACCGCACGGGATCTCAAAGTCACGGATGCTGAAGCCATCAAAGAGATGACTCATCGTTACAGGCAATGGTGGAGTAACTGGCAGGCCGATCAAACGGAGGCCATTCCAAGCCCGGTGAGAAACATCGGCCAATACTACGTGGAAAAGGTCTATCCAGTCTATGCCTGCCTCTACCAACAGGCCCGGCAGCGATTGGCAGCCCATCGGCCACCACTCATCCTCTGTGACACTCAGGCTGGCACGCCTGAGCGCATGTGGAGCTTGGCCGCCCAGGAACTGGGCATCCCTGTGGTGGCATACAACTATGATCATCTGCCGGAGCCACGCTTCTCCTTCATGCCGGATTTTCTGCTGGCAGACAGTGGTCGCTCTGCCATGACCGCAATCACGAAGGGTGTTCCAGAACGGCGCATTCTCTCCATCCAGTCTCACCGAAAAACGACGTTAAGAAAGCATGTGTCGGCCCAGGCACCCTCCTCGTCGCTCAAGCGACCTCTTGTCATCTATGCAGACAGTTACTATGCCGGGACACGTGCCGATATTGATCCGGGAAGAAGCTATCACTTTTACAAGTTGGTCATTGAAACGGCTCGCCAACTCTCGGAAGCCGACTTTGTCATCAAGTTTCATCCACTTCGGGAACGCAAGCAGGAACAGCTCAGTTTTGTGGCCATGGATGAAACGGAACTGAGCCTGCGCACGGGCTTCATTCATGCCCTGAGACCTCCCTCCAATTTACGCCTCATCCAGCCGGAGGAAAATCTTCCGCAGTATCTGGCCAAGGCAGATGTCCTACTCAATTACAACTCCACCTCTGGCATTGAGGCCTTTGAAATGGGGATTCCCGTGGTGTTCATGCAACCCGTCGGCCCACAGGTCAAAGCCTATCCAAACATCCACGACTACCAGGCCTGCTTGCAGGCGGAGGATACAGAGTCCCTGGTCGGGACAATCCAAAAATTGATTCATGAGCCGGTCATGCGCACAATGCAGATCGAAAAACAGCAGCGCTACCTGAGGGAGTTTTACTGGCCACCGGGACCGAATCTCGTCGAAGGCATCGAAACATGCTGGCAACGCATTGAGGCATCGCCGAAGTGATCCGCCCGATGGGTCGAGTTTTGCTGGCCCCGTTCATTCAGCTTGATACTGTCTCCCTTGCCCATCAGTCGGCACCCTTCGCCTTTTACTTTCCACCATGTCTCTCTCCGCTTGGTTCAAAAAGACTTTCCGCAAAGACAAGCCTGTCAGATGCAAACCCGCCCACGGAGAAGATCGCGTCAACGGACCTGAAGCCAACTACCTGCGGACCTCACTCCCCAAGGGTCTGGCTGAGCCAATCGCTAAAGAAACTGGGGCCACTTATGCTGATCGCACCGCCTATGAGGAAGCCCAGCAAGCGCTTCTGTCTGCCCTGAGAAATCATGCGCCCGGGGATTGCTCCTGCGACGACTGGCAGATCATCTACAGGCATCTGGTCAGGCATGGCTATTTTCGTGCAGCCGTCGTGGCCCGTGAACGCGCAATCTCACGATCTTATGCCGATGCAGGTCGTCCCGATGCCCCGGCTCTGGCTTTGCACCGGGGATTTACAGCAGGTATCGACCAAGCGGACTTTGGTTTTGCAGAGGAGTGTCTGGAGCGCGTCATCCGCTCCAAGCGTCTCAGGCGGGATGAAGTCAGCCGGATGCAGGCTTATCTGGATCTCAATACAGGGAGGCTGCAGGCGCCCGACCACCGCCTCCTTCCCCAAAAAGGACACTACAATGCTGCCTTCCACGAGTATCTCAAAGGCCGCAGTGTCGCCATCGTCGGCCCGGCTTCATCCGCTATTCCCCACGGAGATGAGATCGATGCTTTCGATGTCGTCACCCGGCCAAACTACAGCGGCAAGGGCACGCCCCTGGTGCAGAGCGAAACAGGACAACGTGTGGATGTCTCCTTTTACGCCAATGGCATCGTCAAAATGTCGGGTGCAGCGCAACCGAACAGCCAATTCAAGGAATGGGTGGATGGCCTGGACTGGGCCATCATCAAAAACCACCGCCTATCTTTGAATGCCGACCTCGCCCGCACCGGCAAGGTGCTTATTGGGGCGAGAGACGACTTGATGTTTCATGGAACCCCCACGCTGGTCCCTGTCGGGCTGCAAACGCTGCTTTGCTACGGCGCTCAGCGAATCAAGATCTTCAACTCCAACTTTTACTTTTCACCCAAACCTTACGCCGCCTACTATCATCCTGAGTTGGTGGCGTCAGTAGCCTCCAAGTTGCCGCTGTTGTTTCGCTCCATGGCGGGACATGATTATCTGAGCCAAGTTCACTGTGTTCGAAATTTGCATCGGGCAGGAGTTGTGGAACTCAGTCCTGATACTTTGGAAGTCGTGAATCTCAGTTCTGCCGCCTACCTCGAAGGATTGGAACGCATCTTTGTCTTCCCCCTTTACGACTGACGCATCTTTACAGTAAGCTCTATGGATTCATCGAAGAATCAGCAGCTCTCCTATCGCCCGGATATTGACGGGCTGAGAGCCATCTCCATCCTCGTGGTGGTGCTTTTCCATGCAGGCTTGGGATTCAAAGGAGGTTACGTGGGGGTGGACGTCTTCTTTGTCATCTCGGGTTATCTCATCACCGCCATGCTTCTCAGGGAGATGCAGCGGGGACACATCTGCTTGGTTGACTTTTGGGAACGGCGCATCCGACGCATCTTCCCCGCACTTTGTGTTATGGTCGTGGTGACACTGGCTGCTGGGCTTCGACTCATGCTACCGGATGCCTTGACTGAGCTTGCGGAGTCATCCGTGGCTCAAAGCCTGATGGGCGCAAACATGCACTTTTGGGCGGTGTCAGGTTACTTTGCGGCTGCGGCGGAGGAGCGCCCGCTACTGCATACTTGGTCACTCGCTGTCGAGGAACAGTTTTATCTTCTGCTGCCTTTGGTTCTACTGATTATCCTCAAGACATCGTCGCCCATCGAAGGCCAGAGGCGGAGAACAGGTTTTTGGCTGCTGATTTTATCCATCCTCAGTTTTATCACAGGCATTGTCTGCACCTATTCATCACCCAACTTTGCCTTTTACTGGTTACCCACACGGGCTTGGGAACTGCTCATTGGTTCTCTGCTGGCGGCACGTCCTCAGCAGTGGCAGATCATCCCGCTAAAATGGCGTGAGGGAGCAGGTTGGTTGGGGCTGACGGCCATTCTCGTCGCTTCATTGACCTTCGAAAATGATACGCCCTTTCCTGGATTTGCAGCTCTACTTCCGTGCCTGGGGGCCGTCGCCATTTTACTGAGTAATGAGACTTCTGGAATGAACCGGGTCGGTCACCTGCTCAGCGTTCGTCCTGCGGTCTTCATCGGTCGCATCTCCTACTCACTGTATCTCTGGCACTGGCCCTTGCTGGCCTTTGGCACCTATCTCACGGTCAATACCTCTCGCCAGCCTGCCTTGTCCACACGGCTAACTCTACTGCTTGCAGCATTCGTGCTGGCCTATTTGTCTTGGCGTTGGATCGAAACCCCCATACGTCAACGCCGCCTTCTAAAAACGAGACGTGCCTTGTTTTCAGTGGCAGCGGTTTCCACCTGCTTGATCCTCACCTTTTCCTGGCTGCTTATGCGGCAGGAGGGCTGGCCTGGGCGCTTGAACTCAACGGCCAAAAGTTACCTGGCTGGCGTCAGCAATCTGCCTGCTTACGGTGATTTTCCTTTTGAAAAATTTCATGAGAGCGCTGGCCCAGACTTCCCTCAGTTTGGTTCCCCCAAGGCAAAGCAGGTTGAGGTCATGGTCTGGGGCGACAGCCATGCCGGGCGCATCCTTCCCGCCGTACACGATCTTTGTCTGAAAAAGGGTGCCGCAGCACAAGTCGCCTTTTATAGTTCCACGTCCCCGACCCTAGGTTTCTATCGCCGCAGCCGTCATGCGCTCAATGAACGAGCTCAATCCTGGGCTGAAACAGTGATCAAAACGATCCGGGAAAAACGCATCCCGCACACCATCCTGGTCGGCTTTTGGCAAAAAGCGACCGATGGAGAAGACGACCGCTTTTCCAAAGCCTTGCTGCAAACCGTGCGTGAGTTGAAGCAAACAGGGACCACTGTGTGGGTCATGCTTGATGTCCCCAGCCAAACATTCGATGTGGACAAAGCCCTGGCACTGCATGCCATGAATCCCAGTCTATTTCGCGACCCGGCCGATCTTGCCAGCACGCAGGATCAGCATCGAGAAAACAATCGACTGATGTATCAGTTGGCTCCTGCTTTGATTGAGGCTGGAGCAAAAATTATTGATCCTCTACCCGCCTTTCTAACCCCTGATGGTCAACGGTCTCTCATCAAAGCGGACGGAAAATCCCTCTACTCCGACTTTCATCACTTAACGACCGTGGGTGCCCAGCGTCTGGTTCCTTTTTTACAACCCATCTTTGAACCCTGAGAAAGCTTCGGCGCTTAAGACTTGGCCAAGATATCTAACAATGTTTCGATGACACGGGTCTGCTGGGTTTCAGTCAATCCCACCGAGCAAGGCAAACTGAGGGCCGAGCCATAAAGCACATCGGCTACGGGACATTCAAACGTGCCTAGATCCTGATGGGCCGGGCTGAGATGCATGGGTTGCCACAATGGACGTGCACCGATTTTCTGCTCATGCAGCTTTTGTTGAATGACAGTGCGGTTCAACGAAGGAGGCAGATCTTTGAAACGGAGACTGAACAACCACTCACAGCTTTCTGCCCACGAGGCGTTTTCATACAGCTCAATCAAAGGATTCCCCGCAAAAGCACGCCGATAGACCTCTGCGATCTCCTTTTTTCGCGTGATATGATGTTCAATGCGTTCCATCTGAGCACAACCCATCGCGGCCTGAATATTGGTTAGGCGATAGTTATAACCAACCTGATCATGAATAAACTCGGTCACAGAGCATTTGGCCTGCGTGGTTAAATGCTTGGCGGCTTTTGCCAGGGTTTCATCGTTCGTCACAATCATGCCACCGCCGCCGGTGGTCAGCAGTTTGTTACCATTAAAACTGAAACAACCAAGCAGCCCGAGAGAACCCGTCGGTTTGCCATCGCAGGTGGAACCAAGACTTTCTGTCGAATCCTCGATGACGGGTAATCCATGCTTGGCGGCCAATGCCAGGAGAGGCGTCAGATGAACCGGATGGCCAAGGATATGCACCGGCACGATGGCGCTGACTCGGCGACCGGTTTTACGATTCCAAAGCGCTCCTTCCCTGTGCTCACAATCGTTTTCGATGAAGCTTTCCACCTTGGCCACATCCATCTGCCAATGGTCGATCTCAGCATCAATCAGGACAGGCCAGGCCCCGGCATAGCTGATGGCATTGACAGGCGCGATGAAGGTCAGCGTGGAGGTGATGACTTCATCCCCAGGCTTCACGCCGGCAACCATCAAAGCTGTATGAATCGCACTGGTTCCATTGACACAGGCCACCGCTTTGGCACAGCTAGTGTATTCAGCCAGCATGGACTCAAAACGATCCACGTAGGCTCCCACGGACGATACCCAGCCGGAGTCTAGGCAGTCTTTGACATAGTCCCACTCACGACCTCCCAGATAGGGCTCGCAAAGAGGAATGTAAGCCTCAGCGGACATACTCATCAGGGCGGTAAAGATGCAGATGGCTACGGAACCATTCGACGGTTTTTTCCAACCCTTCTTCCAAGCCCACAGCCGGGGTCCAGCCCAGTTTTTGGGTTGCCAAAGTGTTATCCGCTAAGAGTCGCTGAACCTCGCTCTTTTCAGGACGCATGCGTTCAGCTTCCGTTGCCAGGTCCAGTTTGACACCCACGATTTGAGCAATGGTCTGAGCCAGATCTCCGATGGATATCTCGCGACCTGAACCAAAATTAAAGGTACCGCCGATCGCCGCAGGGGATTCTGCGGCTGCGATGAATCCGGCTGCCGTATTGGCGACGAAGTTCATGTCACGAGTGGGTGTCAGAGCACCCAGCTTGACCTCTTTTCTGGCAAGAAGCTGGGTGATGATCGTGGGGATCACCGCACGCATGGACTGGCGTGGGCCGAAGGTATTGAACGGACGCACTGTCACCACAGGCAGGCCAAAGGACAGGTAGTAGCTTTCTGCCAATTTATCCGCGCCGATCTTGCTCGCGGAATAAGGCGACTGGCCTTGCAGGGGATGGGTCTCCGGGATCGGCACCTGGATGGCGGTTCCATAGACCTCACTGGTGGACGTGTGCAGGATGCGCTGAGTGCCAAGCTCACGTCCAGCCTGCAAAACGTTCAGGGTGCCAGTGATGTTGGTGCTGACGTAGGATTCCGGCGCACTGTAGGAATACGGAATGGCGATCAAAGCCGCCAGATGGAAGACCGTGTCCACGCCGCGCATGGATTCGCGGACAAAATGCGGGTCGCGGATGTCCCCAGGGAGAAACTCGATCTCCTTGGCGAGGGGGGAATCGTCCAGCCAGCCACGAAAGCCGCGTGAATTATAGCGCACCATGGCGCGGACACGAGCCCCCTGACGGACAAGTTGTTCCGTGAGGTGGCTGCCGATGAAACCACCGGCACCGGTGACAAGGACGGTTTTAGAAGCAAGAGACATGGTTGTGTTCGGCTTTGGCAGTCAGCGCCTGAGGCGTCAAGTCGTTTGTCAATTACCTCCCCGTGCCTGTCTCAGTTGATCGGGCTGTCCGACATCAATCCAGTCGTCCTCAAAATGAAAGGCACCGATGGAATCTCCGGCTTGGAGATGGGTCTCAAACAATTGCGTGATGGGGTATTCCGTGTCTTTGGGAATGGTCGTCAGCGCCTCCGGTGAGATGACATAGATGCCAGTATTGATAAGACGGCGAAGGGTCGGTTTCTCCACCAGTTGGGTCAGGCGTCCCCCTTCGACCTCGACACAGCCAAATGGCACCGTGTGCGCATACTCACGCACCCCCAAGGTGGCGACATGATTGTGATGGTCATGAAAACGCAGCATGGCACCGAGATCAGCCTGGGTGACGACATCACCGTTCATGACCACCACCGGATGCTCTGGGATGTCGGGCAGCAGGCTCAATGCACCGCCGGTGCCGAGCGGGCGGTCTTCACGCAGATACTCGATCTTGCAGCCAAAACGGCTGCCATCGCCAAAGTGCTCCTCGACCATATGGCCCAGGTAGTTGATGGAGAGAAAAATATGTCGAATGCCACTCCCCACGACGTGTAGAACCAGGCGTTCGAGGATGGGACGTCCGGCCACATGGATCATCGGTTTGGGTAGATGCTCCGTGATCGGGCGTAGGCGCGTGCCTTTGCCACCTGCCATGATGACCGCCCAGTTCGGACGTGGAGCCTGCCCAATGGTGTCCGCCAGCCGATGCAGTGCGATGACATGGCCGCTGTCGTCCAGTTCAGGCACCTGAGAGATAGCCAGGGCTTTCATGAGGTCCATCACCTCAGCCCGACCGGCCCCCTGTTTCACGAATTTGAATTTTGGCTGATACCAGGGAGCTAAAGACGACTCCAAAGCCGCACCGGCCAGCAAGGCACGCCGGGCATCCCCATCGGTCATGGTGCCGATCATGACCTCAGCTTTATCAATGATCAGCGCGATCTCACACGCTCCCCGCTCGATTGCCATCAGAGCATCCCTCAGGGTGCCGGTGCTGCTGACCATCATTCGCTGTAAATGTTCCTTCATGTCTTGGATTGAAATGGATGTGCCCGTGCCGGATTGCCCAACACGGTGGCGGCTTCTGCAAAGTCACGGGTAACTACCGCCCCCATTCCGACGAGAACGCCAGCGCCAATCCTCACATGATCGCGAACACAGGCGGCAAGTCCAAGGAAAGCCGACTCCCCTACATGCACACCACCGCCCAGGATCACGCCGGGAGCGATGCAGGCAAAGCGGCCGATGTCGCAATCATGTTCGATGACCGCCCGAGTATTGATGATGACATGGCTACCGATGCTGGCTCCAGGATTGACCACTGCTCCGGCCAAAACGACGGCTCCAGGATGGATCTCCGCACTGCGGGAAACAATGGCCGTGGGGTGGATGACGGTGGCCCAGACAGCACCCGCTTCTTCATAATGCCGGACGATACGAGACCGGGTCTGGCTCACGCCGACCTGCCCAACTCCCAAAATCAAACGGGCTTCCGGCAGCATGGAATGCACGCTGACATCGTCGGGAAACCAGCGTACGCCAAGCTGAGCGGCCCTGGCTTCCCCATCCGGTGCAGCGACGCCAATCAAGCGCCAGCGGTCTGGCAACAAAGCGACAGCATCCGCCACCACGCGTGCGTGCTCACCCGCGCCAATGATGATGAGCGGTTCAGGCAGCGTCATGGGTCAGATCGTAAAAGGTCTTGTTGAGCAGGCGATCCTCATCAGGGGCATTCAGTAGCAAATCAATGATCTTTTCAGAAGCATGTCCATCGCCAAAGAAATGCTGCCAGCCTTCACAAGTCGCTTTGAATTCAGGGGAGACGGCCTCATTCACGGCTTGGATGATGGCCTGCTCACCAAAGTCCACATCGATCACATTGCCTGCCCTCAGGCGTCCCTTTTGCCGGGAACCGATATTCACCACGGGCAGGGCAAAGGAAGGAGCCTCCAGCAGGCCGCTTGATGAGTTCCCGACCATAGCAGAGACCTGGCTCAAGATGCTAAAATAACCGTCGGGACCAAAGTTTTCCACCCAACGGGCCGAAGTCTCATTCTGACAATGCGCGAGGATGCGGTCACGGATCTCCTGTCCAGCCATGTCTGCATTGGGCATGGTGAAGATGACCGGCATGCCAAGTGCTCGCAAAGCAGCCATCAGGATGTCGGTCTGTGCGCCTGCCTGCTGATATTCGTTGGTCGTCGGGTGCAGGGTCACTAGCAACGGTGACTGAGACAAATCCAGGTCAAACTTGCTCTCCAGCTCCTCACGGCTCATGGCGCGATGCTGCTGCAAGTTGTCCAGGGACAAGGCCCCGCACAGGGTCACCCGCCAGGGTTCTTCACCGAGCTGAATCACCCGCTGACGATAGACCTCCGTCGCGACTCCGTGAATATGGCTGATCTTCGTCAGGGCGTGGCGAAAACGATCATCCATTGCGCCCTCGGTGAGTTCACCTCCATGCAGATGCAGGATGGGAATGTTGAACGGCACTGCCGCCAGGGCTGCGGCGAACATTTCAAAACGGTCTCCCAGGACAACCAGGACATCCGGGCGATCCCCCGTAAACAGCTTGGAGAAACCTATGACACCCGCCCCCATGGCTGCGGCAATGGCCTGAGGTGTGTCTTCCACCTGCAACATGGGCACACGGCCTCCGATTGGGAAACCGTCCCGTTCGATCACATTCAATGTTAGACCAAAGCGCGGCTCCAGATGCATGCCGGAAACGAGCACGCTCAACTCAAAAGCCGCGTGAGCTCTTAGAGCCTGCAATAAAGGCCGGTAGATGCTGTAGTCGGATCGGCCGACCGTGACGACAGCGATCTTTTTCATGCCAGATCTTCTTTTCGAATCATCGTCCCGGCGGGCACGTTCACCCGCACTTGCAGGCCGTAGAGGGTATCAATCTGCGCAGGTGGAATGCCGGTCCCAGGACGACGCAGGTCCAGCATTCCTGGTTCCAGTACCGTCCCCGCAGGCAGATCCTGACGGGCGACCACGCTACGACGCACGACCTTGGCCACTTCGATTTCGGCCTCGGAGGGCTGCTTTTTGCCTGTGCCCAGCATCTTTTCCACGAGACGGATACCGTCCACCATTTGCTTAAGTGCCGCAGGTTCCAGGGAGGCCTTGTGATCCGGCCCCGGCAGCGAACAATCCAGGGTGAAGTGCTTCTCAATCAGATTGGCACCCGCCGCGACCGCTGCCACGGAGGCCTCGATGCCGAGAGTATGATCTGAATAACCGACAGGCACGGAGAAGGCAGCGCGCATGGTTTCCATCGCCCGCAGATTCACTTCCTCAGGCGGGGCCGGGTAGTTGCTTACACAGTGAAAAATGGCGATGTCATGGACACCAGCCTTGCGAATGGCCTCCACGGCTTCGCCGACTTCCGCCAGCGTGCCCATGCCAGTCGAGACAAGCATCGGCTTTTGATACCGGGCCAATTGGGCGAGGAAAGGATGATTCGTCAGTTCGCCTGAAGGAACTTTGAAAGCATCCATGCCCAGGTTGGCCAGGAACTCCGCGCTGATGGGATCGAAGGCCGTGGAGAGGAAAAGGATGCCCAGTTCATCGCTGAAACGCTTCAATTCCGCGAAGGCCTCCAAAGAAAGTTCCAGACGCGAGAGCATCTCAAACTGGCTCTCGGTCACACCCGTGTTGCGCTCCTGGTAGCCTGCCTGCGGAGCATCCGCCGTGACCAGTTGGGCCGTCTGAAAGGTCTGAAATTTCACCGCATCCGCCCCGGCTTCAGCGGCAGCGCGGACCAGTTCCTTGGCCAGGTTCAGGTCACCGTTATGGTTGACGCCCGCCTCCGCGATGATGAAGCAAGGTTGATCGGGTCCGATGAGGCGGCTGCCAAGTCTGATCATAGTCGGTCGAGGCTACCAAGCGGTCCAACCACCGTCAACCACCAGATCCTGGCCCGTGACGTAGGCGGAAAGGTCGCTAGCCAGAAAGCCGATGGCCCCTTTAAAATCTTCTTCCGTGGCCATGCGCTTGAGCGGCGTGCGCTCTTCATAACGCTGCACAAAAGCCTCAGGCTGCGCCCGCCAGATACCGCCTGGACTAATGGTGTTCACCCGGATCTCCGGGGCCAGTTCGGTAGCAAAGTGACGGGCCAGTTGCATCAACCCCGCCTTGGTCACTCCGTAGGCGATGGGATTGGCCATGCCCGTTCCTTCATACAGCCGCATATCCGGGCCGACGTGCCCATAGATGGAGGACACCAGGATGACGCTGCCATGACCACTGGCTTTCAGGTAGGGCCGGGCCTCCTGAACCAGGGAAAAAGCGGCGGTCAGGTTGATCTTCATGGCGGCGTTCCAGGCCTCCTCCGTCTGCCTTTCCAGAGGCTCCTTCCAGCCTGCCAATGGGGTGATGCCGGCAATCGCTGCGGAATGGACGAGGATGTCAATACGACCCGCCACCTCATGCGCCCGCTGAATGACCTGCCGTGCTTGGGCTGTATCGGAAAGATCACAGGCGAGGCCATAGGCTTCCTGGCCGTAGCGGCGCAGATGCTCTACGCGCTTCATGACCGCTTCTTCGTAATAGTCCACCACGACTACACGTGCCCCCATTTCGGCCAGAGTTTCTCCAAAGGCCAATCCAAGATGGCCGGCACCGCCTGTGATCAATGCCACACGACCGGTTAGGTCTGAAAGTTCGGCGATCTTACGCATGGTTGGCGTGCTTGTGCTTCATGAGGGTTTCCACGACCTTCCAGTCGAGTTCCGAGTCCACATCCCAGGACCGTTCCTCAGGCATCACATGGATGCGGGTGCTGGGGCGGAAGAGATTTACACTTTCAAAGAAGGGCTCCCGCCACCAGGCGTAGATGGAGGCATTCATATCATAGCATTCGGGGGCATCCTGCCGACGCAGCACTCCGGCTCCCAGCGGCTTGACCAGCCCAACAGTGCCATCCGGGCGAAGCTCCACCATGTTGAAATAGGGAGACCGGCGCGCCGGCATTCCTGTGATCACGTTTTCCACACCGGGTTCCAGCAGGGCGACCACGGCGTGCAGATCTGCCACATCACGGAGCGGCGAGGTCACATCCATGTCCACAATGATCTGGAATTGCCTGCCCAGACGTTCTTCCATCACCCGCACGGCGTGCTGCATCCCGGCCACCTTTCCCGCAGTGTCTGAGGAAAGATCCGCCGGGCGCTCAATCAAATGCACGCCTGGCATTTCACCGGCCGCAGCAAGAATTTCCGGGGAGTCACTGCTGACGGCGATCACATCGAACAGGCCGGAATCAATCGCCTGCTGCAGTGTGTGCTGGATCAGTGGCCTGCCCAGCAACGGACGAATGTTTTTCCCCAGCACGCCTTTGGACCCTCCCCTGGCGAGAACGGTGCAGATGGCAGGTGATTTGGCGGGGCTTAAAGGTGCATCCATTGGCGGTGAGTCAGTGACTGTTCAATCTGCTCGATCAGCCCTATCACAGCGAGCCCGTCGGAGCAACTTGCGATCACAGAGCCATCCCCGGCCAGCCATGCACGGGCCTGGCTTTCATAGGTGGTATGCCGCTGCACCCTGGCGGTGGCAATTTCCTGTCCGTCGCGGGTCAGGCTGCCTTTGATGAAATCCAGGTGCCAGGTATGCTCGGTCCCATTGACCAGAATGAAGCGGTTAACCGGGCGGTCCAGGTAGTTCAATTCCACGGTCACTTTTCGCACCCGGTCTGTCTCCATCATGACGGTGACCGTGTCTTCCACATCCATCTCCAATGCACTAAGATGTCCCCCCCAGGCGACGAGGCTGGCAGGGCTGCCAAAAAGCCAGCGGAGGAAATCCAATTCATGGCTGAGATCCCGCAAGACCCCTCCGCCCTCGGCTCGCTTTGCCGAATAAGATTCGCGATAATCCCGCGTAAGCCGCCAACTCGGTAAATATTGACCGACATAGGACAGAACCGTGATGACAGACTGGCCAGCCAGTTCTTCCCTCAGGCGCAGCATCAGCGGGTGAAAGCGCAAGTTGTAGCCTACCGTCACACGCCCGGCCAGGCCTGGTGGAATTTCTGCGGAATGAGACAGCATCGGCTTTTCCACCAGAACCCGGCCTTGGTAACCCGCAGCGTCCAAAATCTGCAATGCGGTGCCATGATCACTCGTCGGGTTGGCAATGACCACCCCCCGCCATGCTCTGTCTGCCAGCGCTTGGGCGAGATCAGGGTAAGACGGATAAGTGTCAATCGTCTGCGAGGTCACCACACCGACATCGCAGTTCATCCCCCGCAGGATTTCCACATGAAGTTTACCTATGGAACCATGGCCCACGACCAGGATGGAGGGGGAGGCTGGTACACTCATGCGTCGCTCAAGCTGAATAAATGATGATAGGGAGCCTCTTCTTTCAGTGGCTTGATGATGAGGTCCCGGTCCTGACCAAAAACGATGGAATTCGCAGGGATGTCGCGGTCTTTCACATAAGAGTTCGCTGCCAGAGTCACGTTGTCTCCGATCCGGCTGCGGCCCACGACTTTGGACCCGCTGAGCATGGAAACCCTTTGGCCTAAAACCGGATACTGCCCTTTATTCCCCCCCACGGTCACTTGCTGGGCAAAGTAAAAACCATCCCCAATTTCTGCACGGCCAATGACTGAACCCAGCGGATGCTCGACAAAGAAGACATCTGGCAAGACAGCCTGATGATAGAGATCCACACTATTGAGTGTGCGGTTTAAATAATACACACGGTCTGCCAGACTACTACTTCCCTGCACAGCCAGACTGCGCGTCAGGTAATAAAGAAAAATGCAATACTGTCCCGAATGGAAAGGGCTGAAGCAGCTCACTCCATCCCGGTGGTAGTACTTGTTGTTGATGTGCCGAAAGCAAAACTGGACTTTTTGCAGTGCCTCTTCAAATCCGTTCATGAGAGGCTTGCTGTCCTGCCGCATCTCATACTCAAACAGGTTTCCAAGCTGCCGCTCCACCAATTGGAACAGGCGCTCGCTCCCATTTTCAATCTGGAAAGCTGCATCCGGCTCGGGTGGTGAGGCATTAGCGATTGGAGTGGGAAGTGATTCCATGCAAAGCGGCATCATCCTTGGATTGCGCGACGCTGCAAGCAGTCATCCTCTTCAGGGCTTTTGAGCAAGCAGCGCTATCGCTTCGGCTAACATGGCGGTGGCGGGCACCTCCTCTGCAGAGAGCCTGTCACCAGGGCCATAGTCTGCCCGGTCCACAAAATGCCGTGCTGCCAGCACCCGATGGCGTGGTGTCGGCCAGTGCCATTTTCCTTCGTGGGTGGGGCCAAAAACGGTCACCGTCGCCACACCGAAGGCCTGGGCCAGATGCGAGGCCGCGCCGTCAATGCACAGCACCAGCTGGGCGGATGAAAGAAGGTGCAGGTACTGCTGCATGGAGGTCTGCCCCGCCAGATTCAGGACAGGTACTGCGCTGGCCTCGGCGATGGCCTGGCAATGCGCCTTTTCACGCTCGGACGCACCGCCTGCAATCACGATGGGCAACTTATGAAGCCCTGACAATTGCCTGATGGTTTCCGCCCATTGCCGCACGCCCCAAAACTTCCGTGACCAGGCCGCCGTTGGATTGACCAAAAGAAATCCGGCATCGGGGGATTGCGGATGCTTCCAGCTTTCAAGGGGGGCGTTCAGCTTTGGCGGCACAAAGACGAAATCAGGCAGACCGCTAACCACACGCCAAAAGTAACGTGCCCAGTATTCATCCAAAGTTTGTTCACAGCGTACCCCATGAAATAAGACAGGATACCACCAGCGTCTATGCCGCGGTTTGTTGATCACCAAGATTCGTTTCCGAGTCCGCAATTTAAAGGCCTGCCAAACAGATCGAGAACTCCAACTCGTTGTCCAGATTTGCTGATAGCGTTTTCCAGCATCCAGTCCCCAACGGCAGCCTGGCATCAGCTCGACCAAGGGCTGAAACGCCTCTCTGACGAATAAAGCTGTTGGCTCACCGGTAAGCTCGGCCAGATGCTGCGCACTTGGTTGCAAGAGCAGTACATCTCCCAATTGTTTATCACTTACAATAGCAGCCCCTGCACTCATGATTTGGAAGACAGCAGCCCCTGGTAAATTTTCTTGAGTTTCCTCACTGTCCCAGGGGTGGAGAAACGGTCTCGGATATGGGAGTGGGCTTCATCAAAGGCAAAAGATGCCTGAATATCAGACAACCGTTGTTTCAAAAGAGCCTCTAATTTTGACACAAGTTCCGGGACATCCTGGGGTGTAAAAAGGAAACCCTCACGCAAGATGAACTCTGGAATCAAGCCGGTGGACGCAGCCAATAATGGAACACCCGCAGCCACACATTCCAGAGCCGCCATGCCAAAACTTTCACTGCGTGATGGATGAACGGCCAGGGCGTATTGGCGCAACCGCTCACGATAATTTGCATCCACACCGAGGAACGAAACTTTGAAACGACGGAGTCTCTCAGTGCCTAATGTCGTTGCAGGATCATGGCCTAACAAGTCACCCACAAAATGCACTTCGGGCAAGGAACCAGGAGGCAGACGGGATTCCAGAGATAAGAGGGCCTCGACAAGATCCTGCCAACCTTTGCGAGGGATGATGGAGCCGAGGACGAGGAGACGATCCATAGGCTCTGAAGGCTGTGATGATGGCGTGAGAATCTCCTCCTCAGTGACACCGTTATGCACCAGTGTTAGAGGGCGTTGTCCCGCCAGCCAGGGGCGCACTTTATTGAACAACTCATCTCCCACTGCGATGAGATGGGCATGGATGCCGCAGTGATATTTATCGAAATCTCGCTGATTCATCCCTGGCGTGCGCAAGGTCAGCACAGGCAATGCGTCGAGTTGCCGGGCAAGAGCCAGCCCCAGCAGGCTGTCAGGGTGATCATTGGTGTGAATGATTACCGGGCAGTCAGGGGATAGTCGGTCCCTCAGCATTCTGGCCGCTTTTTTGGAAAAAAGTAGATTGCCCCAAAGACGTCCGCGCAGACTGCGTGAGGCAGGAAAAGGCAACTGAACCCAAGGCACGTGGTGAGAATCACAATGCTCCGTCAGCCATCCCCTGTGTCCAGTCAGCAGGATAGGCGAATGCTCCTGCATAGCCGTTGCTGTTAGAAGCCGAGACAGAGACTTTTGGGCACCTGCCAGGTGAACGGAGTTTTGAACAAAAATGACTTGAGCAGGCATGGACTGCGGAGACTTCGAGGTACTCAAGGAGGTTCACGGGCATGGGTTCCAGTCTGCCTTATCCTTCAATCACGGGCTTGGGCATCGTCTGCGTGCGCACGATATTCATCGCACCGTTGATCTCTCCTCCAGGCTCAATCGAGACGGAACGTGCAGTGACATCTCCATTGACGGCACCATTGGCACCGATGATCAAGGCACCACTGGAAAAAATCGAGGCCGTGACACGTGCCTGGACATCCACTTCCTCGGCATGAATCTCATTGAGAAAGATGACATCTGATCCTTTCTCAACGATGAATCGGCGGCAATGCACCTCTCCGATCATCGTGCCTGTGGCACGAAAGATCGCATCGCCGGAGGCTTTGACATTGGCTTCGAGAATACCTTGGCAACGTAAATCTTTGCACTGGATACTCTCTGCGGAAACCTGACCTCGTTTGCGAATCAACACATCGCCACGAGTTTTAATGGACTCACCGCTAGGCATATTCACCTCCACGTCATCCAAGGGAATGGTTGCACCACAATTCGGGCATGCGGTTGAACGGGCAGAGCGACTTACCTTAAATTTGTGACTGCACTCAAAACAGTCGGCATCTTTGAAATATTGATTCCGGTACATGCCCTCACTCTTCATTTTCTGAAGCGTGCTGGCACTCATCGGCGCAGGGGCAGGCGTCGGTGGAGGTGAGTTGGATTGAGGACGCTTCAGCACCGCAGTAGCCGGTTCCGTCTTTTCCTCCTCAAGGGCCATTTTCATCTGAATGGCCTGAGGAGAGTTCGGGGGCTCAACCGCTTCGACCTTGTCTTGGGACCTTTCTTTTTCAAGAACTTCGTCCTCGGCAGCCGTTGGCGTTGGCACAAATTCCTCTGTTTGAGGCTTTTCTGAAGCAGGCGCAGGACCGGCCTGCTGCTTTAAAAACACGCCAAAACCACCCTCTGAAACCTCCTCCTCGGTAACAGGTTGTGCCATTTCAGCAGCGACAGGATCATCCGCTAACTCAGGGACCTGCTCGGCAGAGTTAATCTTGGGCAAGGGGGCAGTCGCAGGTGACTTGGTGGTAGAGTCTGCCCATGGATCAGGCATTCCGACACCCGAACGGGTGACATTTGAGGCGGTGACCTTCTTGCGTTGGATAGTCAAATGCACCCCACATTTTTTGCAAAATGTCGATACAACAAGGCGCGGCTCGTATTGAGCCGCGCCACACGCCGGACAAACCACCTCGATTTGATTCTTCGGTGGCCCTGGGCGGTCGCTATTAGAGCCGAAAAGACTCCGAAACACTCGTCTCGTGATTCTAAATTAAGGTTGTGGAGAAGCCGGGCGATTACCACCCAAAGGCGCTGCTTTGGCAGGCTCTGCCTTGCGGCCCACTTTGGAGGCCCCCATAAAGGTCGCACCTTCTTCGATGGAAAGCGTTCCAGCTTCGATATCCCCCACCAGGATTGCATTGCTCTTCAGTTCGCAGCGCTCAAGTACTGTGATATTTCCTTCGACCTTGCCGAAGATGATCACCGAGCGGGTTTTGATCTCACCCTTGATCAAGGCATTTTCACCTACGGTCAGGCTGCCGTCTGAGTGGACTTCCCCCTCGATTTTCCCATCAATGATGAGGTCGTGGGAAAACTTGATTGAACCTTTGATTTCGACGTCGTTCGCGAGAACGTTTTTGCTGGAAGTCATGTTGTATGATGAGGATGCGCGTTGGGGTTGTGCAGCGGGAGCAGGTGCGGAGAAGCTGGGTCCGCGATCAGCCAATGAGGCCGGTGCGGGGGCCTCAGCGCGGCCTGATTCCTTTTGCCCTTCTGTGGGTTGTCCGATGATTTGCCTGAGCATGGCTAAATAGTATAATGGGCTTGCGAGTTGAGTGTCAACGCCGCGCTGTATTTTTTTCAGTGACAGGTCCGTCTCCGAAAAACCGACGCAGAAGAGTCGCATTAATGCATAAGCCATGCCATGCGCCTTGTAGTTTTTTGAAGCGCACCCCACGAATGCGTTTAAGCACCAAATTCCACAAAATTCGCGCAATGTTCTTCAAAGAGTTTGGCCAAGCCGTCTTGAAACGACAGCAGCCTCACCTCATGCGCGATACGGTTTCCTCATTCCGAGGGTTCACGCATCAGATTCAAAAGCTCTTTGCGGTCTATCTTTGGAGCAGGTTTGATGCTCGGTGAAGGCTTTATCGCAGGAGATAAGGTCGGCTTAGCCGAAGGTTTAACGACCTGATTGATCGCAGGCTTCGTGCTGCGCTCTTCCTTCTTTGCGCTCACCCTCTTGGATTCAGGCCTTGGCTCTTCCGCGACGCTCGCGGACTTCCTATTGCCAGTCTCTGGCGTCAGAATGCTGTGCGGCCCCTGGATCTTCACCTGCGTTCCATCGATCACGAACTCCGTCTCATCGTCCTCTCCTCTGATTAGTTGGCCATTTCTCTTGACCATCGCTTGCTTACCCCGGAGCACTGCGGCCTCTGGCGTCACCAAGATCTCAGGGGCCTGGGCCAGAATGGGCGACTCCGTCCTTTTAATCAGCAGCGCCCCACCCGTAGCCAGGTACTCACGCTCCCCTGAGTCCTCGGAAAAAGCACGGTCTTTAATCCGTGCCCCAGACAACTCCACTACACCGATTTTTTGCATTTTCGGAAACCGCTTGCGCAATGCCCCCTCGGTTAGCTCAAACACCTCTGGATCAGCCACCTGAGTGCCTGTTGAGCAAGCCGCCAGAACGAGGCAGGCCAAACCAAGACTGGCCCGCGACAGGGCCCCGATATCTGCAAAAAGGAAATTCATGGGGGGAGACTTTTATTAGCGCCATTAACCTCGCCTTTCTAGCAACAAAGAACGCCCTCTTCGAGTCGAGCGTCCTTTTAAGTCAAAGCCGAACAACAACCTCAGGCTGCCTGACGAAGGTCCCCCATGACTCACGCAGAGTGTGGGCGCACGCGACAGCATAAACATCACTTCTGTTCTGCATCCACCCTGGCTTTTTCAGCCGTGGCGGCAGCTTCGACTTTGGCTTTGTCCGCCTCGGCCTGGGCCTGGGCGGCTTCCTTGACAGCTTCGATGTTGGCTTTGCCGATTTCGGCATTCACGTCCGTTTGATCTTTGGCGGCTTCGGCAGCTTTTTCAGTGGCTTCCTTTTGAATTTGAATCGCCTCTTTGCTGGCATCGGCTCTGGCATCGATAGCGGCCTTCTCCTTGTTGCAATTGGCGATGAAGATAGTGGTTAGGCCGAGAAAAGCCAGAAGTGCGGATTTCATAAGGGTCATAGGTAAGGCTGTTTAGACCGCAATTGTGTCGAGACCAAAGGATCTCAACCATCAGCGGATGTGCTCATGCTGGACGCTGACACCCCATTCGCCCATGGGGTGAAACCCTACTTTCGGACAATCACTCTCAACACGTCCTAAATACTCCAAGACATATCAAGCCCCTGCATGACCTCGCATGAAGAGGTCTAAACCCAAGCTTTGCGCAACTCTCCGCCGACACGCTCATGCGGCAGCCAGAGAATGCCGATGGCGGTGGTCTGAATTTTGGTCTTGGTGGGGGTCAGTTTGGTGGTTTCCAGAACCAGAGAAGTCGGGTCGTATTGATCGCGGATTTTCTGGGTTTCATCGGCGAGCTGTTTTTCGAGTTCCCCGATGTCAGCCTGGATTCGACCGAGCTCCGCCTCTGCCGCGGCGGCTTCCTGATGCTCGCGCATGACGCGGGCAGCACCGGTCACCGTGCTGGCCTTGGCCACGGAGGCGATGCCACCTTTGCGACCAAAAAAGGCGCCTAACAAACTGCTGCCAATGGAGACAGCCGTGGACAGCTTGGCACTGGTAGCCTGGGATTTTTGGGTATCCACTTTCACCTGCGCCTTGATCGCCCTTTCCTGAAGCGACTTCAATGCCTTGGCTGTCTTTTCACGAAGAGTCTCAATGGCTTGATCCCGCAATTCACGGGCCGTTTGTGTGATGCGGACTTTGAACTCGTCCACCTTTTCGCCAGGGTTCGAGTAAGAAGTCAAAAGCGGACTGTAGCTGACCTCCAGCGTGTGGTTGGCATAGACCCAATCCACGTAATCTTTCTTGATGCTCGTGTAAGTGCTGGACTTCATCGCCGCGCCGGGAAGATCGGTATATTCAGCACCTTCTAAGGGATCACTGCCCCAGTTGCTCAGATCCACATCACGCGGGATGTCCACAAACTTATCCCAGAGAACCCGCTGATTTTCCACATCGATGGGATTCACTAGAGTGACCCGGCTGCGTCCTGTGATCTTGCGCTTGGCATCGTCGAAGTTGATCTCCGCACTGCGCAAGATCGCCGGGACATAACAAAGAGTGTCGCCAGAGACCTCCGTTGAGAGAAAGTATTCCGCAGTGCCCTCGGGCAACTTGGGCTTTAGCGTGTTGCGGTCTGCCGCAGGGGCCGCTGTGGCACCGGGCGGCAGGAAACCATCATCCTCAGCCGCAGTGACGGCCTTCTTGGATGGACGAATAGGGTCCATGAGACGCTTGACCTGATCACGCGCCAAAGGACCGCTGAGGTAGCTCATGATCCAGCGAACATGGAAGATGACTGGGCCATCCTCATGCACATTGTTCATTAGGAAAACACGATTCCCAAGACCTGAAATGGCCGTCTCCAAAGTCTTACGATCAAACTGCCCGCCACTGCTGCTGATCGCCCCTTCAAGACCATCCAAAAGCCGGGCCTTGTCGCGCTCCGTTTGCAGGCGACCAATCCACCAGGTGCCAATGTTGGCTAGGGCCTTGTAATCGAGGTCCACGGGGTTTTGAGTGGCTAGAAGAATACCAAGACCAAATGCACGCGCCTGCTTGAGCAGGATCATCATCGGTTTCTTTGAGGGCGGCATGGCACTGGGTGGCAGATAGCCATAAATCTCGTCCATGTAAAACATGGCACGCAGGGAGGTGGTCCCCTGCTGGGTGCGCATCCAACCTAACAACTGATTCAGCAACAAAGACACGAAGAACATTCTTTCGCTATCTCCCAGATGGGCGATGTTAAAGATCGTGATACGTGGCTTACCATCCGGCGTGTAATACATCCGCTGGATATCCAGCGGCTCCCCCTCCAGCCAAGTGGAGAACCCCGGAGAGGCGATGAGATTGTTCAGCTTCATGGCCAGGGCCGAGCGTTTGGCCTCCGGACAAAAGGTCTCGATATCCACAACACCGATCTTCCGCAGGGGCGGTTGCTGGATGTGACAAACAAGGTTTTCCAGAGAAATATTCTGCCCCTTTTTCCAGCAATGAGCAACGATGTTCGAGAGCAGGATATGTTCATGCGACTGCACGGGATCAGCCTCAATGCCCATCAGGCCCAGCAGAGAAGACACGGTGCTTTCAATGCGATCCCCAAGGGCCTCACCATCATCCATGACAGCCGCAGGTGGGCAATCCAGCGAGCTGAGGATGGAGACGGGCAGGCCGGCATTGCTGCCTGGGGTGTAGATGGCCATGTCCACAGTCTCGCGCAGCTTCCGAATGCGATCTGTACTTTGCCCCCAATCCGCCAACCCCTTGGTCCAAAGCTGAGACTGCTGCGCCGCATAACCATCCACACTGATGCCTTTGCGACGCGCGTCATCTGGATTCACCCACGGTTTGAACTCCTCAGCGCTCAGGTTGGGGAAAGTCAGGAGGGCATTGCCAATGTCTCCTTTGGGATCGATCGCGATGAGCGGCACCCCATCCATAGCCGCCTCCTCAAGCAGGGCTAAACAAAGACCTGTTTTGCCTGAACCGGTCATGCCCAAGACCACGCCATGCGTGACGAGATCCTTGGAGTCATACATGATCAGGTCATCCTGAAGCTGCTTGGCAGCGAGGTCGTATCCGCGTCCGAGGTAAAAGGCTCCGAGCTTCTCGTATTGATCAGGGGAAATGGTCATAGCGATGGAAATGAATAGAAGGTGGTGTCAGACGGAGACACCAGCAAAAAGTGCGAAAGATAACAAAACGAACCTACTGAGGCCAAGCCGTGCCAGCCACCAGATCACCGAGGAAAAGCTCGTCAAATCCGCGATCATAAGCCTTTTCAGCCGGTGGCCAAAACTGTCCCTCTCGCAGGCGGCGAACAACCTCCGCCGCACATTCCAACGCGCGGTCCACCCATTCATCGGTGAAGCCATCCCAGGTCAGCACCTTTGTATCCTGAACACTTTTCGGCAGAGTAAAGTAACCCACTTCATCGGGTCTCATCCCATGCAAGCGCAAAACGGCCGCATAGAGAGGCAACTGGAGATCTTTCCATTGATACGATTTACCATCGCTGAGATCGAAGCACTTCCAGGCTTCGGGCTCAGGAATGCGCGTGCGACCGGAAACCTTGCGAGTGTGGGCTGCCAGGGGATCGGTGACCTTATCGGAGGTCTTAAAGTCCAAAACACGGATGTGACCGCTGTGGGCGTGACGCTCAATGCGATCCACCTTGCACTTCAGGCGCGCCCCTTCAATGACAAGCGGCGTCTCCAGCGAAGGCTCCCACTCGGCATGATAAATGATCCAGCCGCTTTCACGCTCAGCCGCCTCGGTCTCCGCAGCATGGCGCAGACGTTGCTTTAGGCTCTCCAATTGCAGATGGATCAGGGGTGCGGGTTTTCGTCCGTAAAGAAGGTGCGCCTGCTCCATCGCCATCTCGATGAGAAAGTCCTCAATCTCGGCGGCTTTGGTGCTATGACGCAATTGCGGATGCCCCGCAAGCTTCTGAAAGGCATGATGAGCCAGCGTGCCAAACTCATTGGGTGCAAGCTCGCGTTTACCTGCATCTGTCGCCTCCATGCGCAATTCATGACTCAGGTAATCACGAAACGGGCACTCCAAATAAGAGCGAATGCGTGAAGGGGAAATACTCTCTACCCTGGGCAAGACCAAACTGGGTTTGAGCTGCCATGCTAGCGTGCGCACAGGCTCCTGCGTGTTACCGCCTACTGAGTCCTCTTTGGGAAACAGATGTGTGACTCGCCCTGGCAGAGATTCATCCTCACAAAGAAAAAGCAGACGCGAAGGACGCAAGGCATCCCCCCGCTCACTCCACTGACCGCAGAGAATATGCAGGGCACCTTTCGATGCTCTTTGTTCGGCCAGGGCGCGCAATGTGTAAGCATCACGGGCAAAACGAGTCGCTTGGCTGGGGAGACCCAGTTGCTGACGCACACGATCCGGGAGAAACGGGTGCGCAATGAGGATACCGGGCACATGCTCCTCATTCACCCCCGCCACCACGAGATTCGGTGCAGGCTCCCAGAGCAGCTCGAGCCAGCCTTGCAAAACAAGATCCACCTCTCCACGCGGCTCTGAAAGCGCCGCGCGTCCGAGCGCTTCCAAGGACAGGGCAAACGCCTCCTCGGCCTTTGGCTTCAGCCCAAAACGTGTTGTTTCATCCTGAATCTCCTGACAAGCCTTCAGCCAGGCATCACCCAAGGAAGTCGTGAGCTGATCCTGCGGGGCATCGGGCTTAAACTCACGTTCTCCGTATAAGCGAATCAGCAAGGCCCTTGCGGCCTGAGGCAGAGGCAAACGCTTCAATGGGTCCACCATCTCGCGAGCCGCTATCACCGCCTTTCGCAGCAAGGACTCCTCCCTCGCCCTGTCACAAAGTTCCAGGGCATGGTCCAGCGTCACCGGCATATGCCCCATGGCAAAGACATCGGCTTCATTCAACAGCTTCAATCCATCCTGCTTGGTGCCGAGCCAGGCCGCACGGACCTCAGGAACACGCAATAGAATAGCAAAGGACTTCCAGGACGACCCGGCAAGCAAAGCCCGCATCTGATTGAGCACATGCCAAAGACCGACTTCATTTGGAGAAACGCCACCAGGTTCAAACACACGTGCACCTTCCAACGCCAGCTTTTCCTGAAGCACGGCACCGACCTCAGGATCACCCAATCCCACCGCCACACGTGCCGTGGGTGCCAAGTCACGCAACAGCCTGATGGTGTGCTCCGCCTGGGCAGAGGCATCATGATGAAGGTGCAGTCGCTCATGAGACAGGGGCACCCACACATCCGCATCTTCCCCCCAGCAATCAGGTAAAGGACGTCCGATATCATCAAAGGTGTGCGCCAAATCTGACGGTGCCTGCACCGCGACGGTCAACTCCACAGCACAACCTTGCACCCAATGACGAAACAAGGGCAACAGGTCAGGTGCGGCCAAAACGATCACACGCCGCACACCTTCCGGAAGCCTCGGAGTTTTAGCCCCCTTCAGCTTCAATGCCTGAGAATCCACAAGCCCCACCTTCTCCAACTCCATCGTGTAAGCCTCTTCAATCACCGCAAGATCACGCCAGCGTGAGGCATCATGGCCAGCTTGTTCGGCGACATCGGCAAAAGAAAGCCCTCCAGCCCCTAACAAAGAGTTTAAATCTGCCAGCAAACGCGCCAACTCCAACAGCCAAATCCAACCACGCTCCGCAGGCAGCACGGGAAAAAGCGCCGTCAGTTTTTCCACCTCGACCTTTTGCAGCGCCTGTTGCCAGGCCATTTGGGATTGAATCTGAGAAGCCGCCTCTTTTCGCATGGACGCAGGCAACAGTGCTTGCTCTGCCGTCCAGACCCAAGGCACCAAAACACCGGCGGGAATCTCGCGCGCCAGGGACTCCTTCAACCGACGTCCGGCCTCGGAAGTAGGCACGATGATCAATGTATCTGCAAGATCCAACGCCACCTCCCCCGAATGGTCACGGCTGAGATAATGCACAGCCTTTTCCAGCACAGGCGCATCCCAGCCCCAGAAGTGGCGTTTCAGACTCGCCATGACAGTGATCGATTAAGGTCGGGCCAAATCCAGCAACGAAGGCAACCTTTTCAAAGGATCATCCGAAGAAAGATCCGCAGGCAAGGTCACTTTTTTCTCGTCTGATTTCAGATAACGCAAAAAATCACTGTCGGTGCTCAGGATCAAACTTGTGTCAGAGGTGAGCACCTCTTTATAAGCCTCCATCGTTTTGGTAAATTCGAAAAGCTCGCGTGCCTGCAGACTGCCATTGTAAGCTTTGGCATAGATCTCCGTGGCCTTGGCATCAGCCGCCCCCTCGATCTCCTGCACCTTGCGGTAAGCCTCAGACTCGATCTGCTTGAGATCACGCTCACGCTGACCCAGGATCTTGGCCGCTTCCCCTGCGCCTTCAGATTTGAAACGTTCGGCGATTTGGGTGCGCTCGCTAACCATGCGCTGATAAATCGTCTGACTCACGGAAACGTTGTAATTGATGCGCTTGAAACTCACATCCATCAACTCAATGCCGAAACCTTTCATCTTCGGGGTCGCACTGGCAAAGATTTCCTTTTCCAGCTCTGCACGGCCTTTGGTGATCGGCGGTAAAATACCAATACGGGCATCGGCAATGGAGGCACCGGCATTCGCCTCACGGGCCACCTTACGATCTTTCGTGCTGCGAATCGCCTCGATGAAATCATGTTTGGCAATGACATTGCGTGTCTCGCTTCCAAGGATGTCATTCAGACGGGATTCCGCCGTGCGTTGATCGCGCAGGTTTTCAAAGAAGGCACGCGGGTCGGTGATGCGCCAGCGTGCAAAATTATCCACCACAATGTACACCTTGTCTTTGGTGGGCATGTTGGCGGGCGGTCCATCCCATTCGAGGATGCGTTTTTCAAAACGATTCACCTTTTGAATGAAGGGGATCTTCACATGCAGACCCGCCTCACCTATCGTGTCACCGATAGGCTTGCCAAACTGGGTGATGATGACCTGCTCCGTCTCACTGACGGTGTAAAGACTGGCGCTGCCGAGGACGTAAAGGGCAAAGCCGCCGATGAGAATAAGAAAAGAAAGAGCAGGTTTCATCGGGCAGAGTTGGTGGGGGTTGGGGCAGGAGCAGACAGATTTTGTTGCAGATGCATCAAGGGGAGAAATTGCGGCACCCGATCATCCACGATGATCTTGCCGGGGATGGTGGGTAGGACTTCACTGAGAGTTTCCAGGTAGATGCGCTTCTTCGTCACCTCTGGGGCCTTTTCATACTCGGTCAGCAGGGCTGTGAAACGGGTGGCATCACCTTCTGCCTGATTGACACGTTGGGTGGCATAACCTTCCGCCTGACTGATGCTCTGCTCGGCCTTGCCTCGTGCCTCTGGGATCACGCGATTGTATTCGCCATTGGCTTGGTTGATGGAGGATTCCTTTTGTTGCTGAGCCCGGTTGACTTCATCAAAGCTGTCCTTCACCTCGGACGGCGGGTTTACATTGCCTAGCTGCACCTGATCAATCCGCACGCCCATATCCAAGGCAATCGCGATGGCTTGCAGCCTCTCCAGCGCCTTAATTTCGATTTCCTGTCGGCCAACGGTCAGCACTTCGTCGATGGAGCGGTCACCAATGACCTCGCGCATCACCGCTTCGGACATATCCCGCATCGTGGCCTGAGGCTCAATGAAGTTGAAGACAAAATCGCGGGCGTCTTCGATGTGGAACTGCACCACCCACTCGACCACAGCGGCGTTTAGATCACCTGTAACCATGTTTTTTTCCAAGGCCATGTCCTCATAGTCTTCATTGTATTGATACTCGTTGGTCGCCCCTCGGGTGCCATAGCCGAACTCCAATTTCAATTGCCGCCGGATCTCCACCTGCGTGACCGTATCCACGCCAAAGGGAAGCTTAAAATTCAGGCCCGGCTGAGTGGTATCCAGATACTTCCCGAAACGCTGCACGACGCCCACGGAACTGGCCGGCACTTGGTAAAAACTGGACAGAAGACCAATGCCAACAATCAGGGCCAGGACACCCATGAGGATGCGGCCAGGATTGATCTTTAAATTCGCTGAGTTAGGAAATGGAAGACTCGGAGGTCGGGATGCAGCCATGCCTCATCCTAGCGGCGCAACCGAGATACGGCAAGCCCTCAAGCGCTACAGAAACGCTCCATGTTTGGAAGCAGCCGTTATTTGAGGCTTCGTAGATAAGCCACAAGATCCAGCAACTCTTGCTCTGCCAGGGTCATATCCAGCCCCATAGGCATGAGACTGGACGTGAGAGTGGTATCCGTAATAATCTGGTCATGCGAAACCGTTTTCTCCTGACCTGCCACATCCATGAGCAAAAGCCCCTCTGCCGTGTGGCTGCGGATCACTCCGAGGGTCGTCTGTCCATCGCGGGTCTCAATGACATGCGCCTCATAGTCACGGGCCAAGGTATTGCTGGGAAAGAGGATACTTTCTAAAAGATCACGCTCCGTGCGAATGGACCCAATCTTGCTCAAATCCGGGCCAAGCGCACGCCCTATACTCCCGATTTTGTGGCAGGCAATGCAGGTTCCCTTACCTAACTCGAAGTGCTTTTTCCCCTCGCTTGGACGCCCAGAAACAACCACTTTTTCAGTCAGAGGACCGAGTTGACGTTTTTTGACATCCATCATCTTCTCGGCCTGCCGATGCGCAGGCAGAAGGAGGGTCTCAAAGATCTCCGGCGGATGACTACTGAAAGCCGTTCGATATAGACTTTCCTGCTGACTGATGAGTGCCGGGTTTTTGGCAAGTTCGATAGCCATGGCACGCGCCAAATCCGCATCCTTGGTCTTTCTGGCCAGGCTAAGCAATTCCTTTATTTCAACAGGCCCCACAGTCGCCAAAGCATGAGCCAGAGATTGCATTTGGGCAGCTTGCAAAGGTGCGGCGGCCAGCATGGTCGCAGCCTGAATCCGGGCTGCGGATGAGGAGTCAGCAGCGGTCAAAACGGATTGCAGAAAAGCGACGGCGGAGTCCGTGATTTTATATCCCTTCATCGCATCCAGAGCCTTGAGCCGAACCGAAAGAGGCTGCCGGACATCGTCCGCAATCTTCTGCAATTTCCCATCATAGGGATGAGCTTTGAGACGCTTCAAGACCGCCAGCAGCAGGGATATCCGCCCCTGATGGCGGTCCGTTTCAGGGTCCAGGTAAGGTAGCCATGCTGGATCAATGAGTGGGATCGTCTGGCCGGAAAGAATGCGCAGAGCCGCTCCTTGCACCTCCATTGATGAATGAGCCAACATCCCGGTGATGATCTTCTGCGTCTCGGGTTTGCCGATCAAAGCCATGCAGAAACCTTCGAGAACGCGCAGCCGCCGCAATGACAGATCTTTGTCACCTAACCATTTTTGCAGATTAGGTGCCACCCATTCATCGGCATCCGGGTGCCGGGTGACAATCCCCAAGGCGGTGCGAGCCAGAGCCTCATCTGAGGAGTCTAGATGCTTGGCGGCGATTCCCATGTTCAGATTCGTTTTCGCTGAATCCTCAGGCTGCCGCTCAACGATCAAAAGCAGTCGGCGCAAAAGTACAGGTTCTTTCGCTGCGCGCACTTCATCCAAACTGATCCATTGACTTTCGACCGCTGCATTCAAAAGAGCATGCTCCAGAACGGGTTCCTGAGGAAGAGCGAGGAGTTTCATCAAGTCAGCAGACAACTCCCGCTCATGCTTCTTCCTTTGGGCAAGGGCTGACAAGGCATGAAGCAAAGCCCGCGGATGATCACTTTGTAGTTGCCGCCGGATGTCTCGAATCTCGCTGAGTTGCCAATCCGGCTTCCAATCCAGAACAGTCGTTAGAACGGGCTTTGCCATCGCCTTATCTTGACGAATGCGATAGATGCTGCCCAGCATGTCCGGCTTGGCCATGAGGGAAGAAGGGCAACCGATGCGGAACCAGCCCCCTGTGTTTAAGACAAGAAGAGAACCATCGCGATCTTCGATGACATCCGTCAGGTGGACATCGAGATCTTGGATTTTGAGAAACTCATTTTCCGTCGCTTTAAAAGTGGGGCCATTAGGAGTCAGCTCCACCCGCACGAGCCGCTGGGTATTGAAATGCGTGACATAGAGATTCAGCGCTGCCCCTTCTTCGCTGGGACCAAAAGCACAACCACTCACCGCCACATGACCAAAGTTATGAATAACGGGCATCGTCTCCAAAGTGCGGCGCTCATTGGCAATGACCTGCATCTGGTCAGCACGTTCATACACACCGCCGTAAAGCCAATGCATCAAGGTGTCCCCGCGCGGATTGCTGTAATAAAGATTGCAGGTGCCGATGATATCCCCCTGAGGAGTAAAGGCGAGCCCGGTCGGATTGTCAGCGCAGCCGAGTGCGTGCCATTGCACATCGCTGCCATCAGGCTTGCAGGACCAGATGCCACTGGCTTTGCCTTCATGAATAATCTCGCCCTCCTTGTTGATGACTTTATGCCCTTTGCGGCCATGACACCAGTAGAGACGTCCATTGGGATGAACCTTCGGCCCATGCACATCCGCTGCATTGCCGGTATAGTCAAATCCGCCAACGATCATCTCACGCTGATCCGCGACACCGTCATTGTCCTCATCCGTCAGCTTCCAAAGCCCAGGCGGACTGCAGACGTAAAGGCTACCATTCAACCAGGCAGCCCCCTGGGGAAAAGTCATCTTATCCGCAAAGACGGTGCTGTTGTCATAACGCCCATCTCCATCGTCATCCTCCAAAAGTAAGATTCGGTTAGGCGGATTCTTCTCCAGTTGATCTTTATTCCAATTCACCCCTACGGCATCGCCAACAAACAGTCTCCCCCGATCATCCACACAGCCCATGATCGGATGAGTCACCAGCGGAGCCGCAGCCGCCATTATCAGGGAATATCCGTCCGGCAAAGTGTATGCCGAGGGGACAGGCAGCTCTCGTGAATCAGTCACCACCCGATCACGCTTAGCTATCGGCGGAATTTTATCTCCTTTGTCTGGCGGTAGATCCGCAGCACCGATCAAACCCGCAAAGGCGAATGGCAGCAGCAGGGTGAAGCATTCCTTGTTCAGCATGACAACATGACGCTCCAGTAAAGGCATTCCTGTCAACGCGCCTCTGACTGAGTCACAAGGGAATCAGATTTGGCGATTTTCACCCCCTATCTCTTTAATTCAAACACTCAACCCTGGCCGAGGGCTTAACGTGTCCGTGTCATCGCACCACGAAGAGCCGTGCGGTAATTGACGACCGCATCGGCGATGGCGCTGGTCACAGACTGTCGATAAGTATCGGAGGCAATGAGACGGCACTCCGTTCCATTGGTGACAAAGCCACCCTCAAAGAGAATCCCTGGGCGCTTACAACCGGTGAGCACGCTCCACTGGGCACGCTTGATCCCACGATCCACAAACTTAAACTTACTGATGACCATGGCATGAACCGCAGTCGCCAGGGCAATGTTCGCCGAGTCATGTGAGTTGCCGGTCAGACCGCTGGCATTGTAACCGCCACCACGCTCAAGACTGGCAGAACTTCCCTGCGGAGTCAGTGCAAAGGTTTCAATGCCACTGGCGACACTGCTGGAACCGGAGTTGAAATGAAGGCTCAAGAAAATGCTGTTAGGCGTGGCATTGGCAAGGGCCACACGACCGCTGAGCGTGATAAAAGTATCCGTGGTGCGGGTCATCACCACTTTAAAACCACGACGCGTCAGCTCCGTCTTCAGCACATTGGCCATCTTCAGGGCAAAGTCCTTCTCGTAACCGTAAACGCCACGCGCACCTGCATCGTGACCGCCATGCCCGGCATCAATGACCACGGTATCAAAGGGCTCGGCATCCGTAATGTAGGTAGGCCGCAGGACCGGATCGATCAGCTTGCAAAGATCGATGCGAGAGAAAAGGGCACGACCCCCAGACTCCTGAACGGGGTAACTCAGGATGAACTTGATGTTATTGATGAGCAGTTCCTGGCTCCCAATGGTGCCTTTCAAAATGAGGTTGTTGGAGCGAAACCAGACATGCTTCCCTTCCACTTTGTAAGAGTTGAATCGGTAAAACTGATGCAGGCTCTCACCCGTGATGTAATCACGCCCACCGATCTTCACGATCTGCCAGCCTGAATTGGAGGGGAGTTTGCTCGGCACCTCAGGCTTGTCAGGGACGGCGGCCGTTGTGGGTTTCGGGTCCGCAGGCTTATCTTCATCCTTGGCGTGGCCAAATTCTCCGTCACCCGTTTCGGTTTTAGTCACCACCGCCTTTTCGGGTGTGTTGGGTTTAGCTGCCGGGGTCTCAGGCTTTTTTACCGGAGTCGGTGTCTTTTTGGCAGTGGCCGGGGCCGGAGTGGATTTTTTGGCCGTGGAGGATGGTTTGCTACTGCTGCCGCCAGACTTCGGCTTGATGGTTGTCACCTTCGGCTTGGGCCCTGGGGTCGTGGGTTTTGGTTTTTCCTGGACCACGGGTGCCGGAGGTGGAGGGGGCGCTTCTTCCTTCTTTTTACCAAAGCTAAAAACACGCCCAATGAAGCCAGGCTTTTCCCCGTCAGGCTTGGCGACATCCGCATGAGCCACGGCAAATGCAAAAGACGTCAGCCCCAGGATCAGAGGGCGAACGGTTCGGGATGGTGCACGGGTAACAAATCTCATGGAAAGCAAAACAGCGTGGAAATAACGCGGCCGAGCCGCCAAACAGGTCAAACAGACTAGGCATTTTCGGTCATTTGGCAAACTCGATGTCACAGATGCCATCGGGATGCACGAGCATTGACAGAGACGGCCCAATCGGTGTGTTCTTTCACCATGCGCTTTTCTACCCTCGCGTGCCTATTATTCTGCTTCGTTGTGCCCACCTTTGCCCAGCAAAAGGCAAAAAAGCCGTCGGCACCGCCCCAGCCGCCCGCCATTCCGGCCAATACGCCCTGGGGCGACTTTGTGGAAAAGGACTTCCCTTTCTTCAGCAGCGTGCTCGACTGCCGGGAACTCGACGAAGGTTTTCCAAAGGATAATCTGACGCCACGCGGCTTGATCCTGAACCTGGGCCACAACCTCTGGGCCTGCTTTGATACCGACCTACTCCGCATTTCCGCCATCTGGCAGGGGGAGGAAGGCAAACCACCGGTCACACCGGATGCCCTGGCCACGGGGTCGTATCATGTGGTCGGCCAAAAGACCCGGGACGGCCAGGAATACCTGCCCAAACCGGTAGGCAAAGTGTGGATGACGAATGGCATTTATCCTGGCTGGCAGGCGGGGGACAAGCCGGACTTCACGGACCCACGGGAGCCTAGCCAGAGCCCGGAGGAGGTGGGTCGTGGATCTCTCGAACCTTCGATCTCTGAATTTATTTCTGTTAACACCATCAAGCACGACACCAGCATCGGCAGTCCTGCTATCGAACTACACTACAAGGTTTCTAGCATCCCTATTACAGAGGTGATATATATCGACACCTTGATGAGGGATGATGACGGCTCACCTTTGCTAGTGAGAAATTTAGAGATTTCTGCTCACAAAGAACCACTGACTATGGCAATCAGTTGCGCTCCAAGGCGCAAAAAAATCAGCCATTACAAATACGGCAGCATAGCGTCGTATGAAAGTGATCACGTGCCGAAGATTATGATTCGGGAAAAAATAGGGTGGGAAACCGGAGTCAGGTTGGAAGCCAAATCGACTAAGACAGAACTCATTACGGCATCCATCCCTCCCACTGCGGACCGCCAAATAATTTATATTGCGATACCTATACCCAAAAAAATCGAAGAAACTGCGTATAGAGTTAAGGAACTATCTTTCTGGCCCCAGACGCTGGACACCCAAGGCATCCTCTCCAAATCCCCCGACGCCTACGTTATTGACGAAATCCCTCTGCCTGCACCGAATCCCTGGAAACGCAACGTCCGTCTGGCTGATATCGCTTTCCTGAATGACCAGGGCGACGCTGCGGGGGTAACCTTCGATGGCGATGTCTGGCTGATCTCAGGCCTGAAGGGTGATCTGGAAAAAGTTACCTGGAGACGTTTTGCCTCCGGTTTGCATGAGCCGATGAGCATCGTAGCGCGCCAGGGTGAACTCTTCGTGTTTGACCGCAGCGGCATCTGGAAACTGGTGGACTCCAATGGAGACAAGGAAGCCGACCGTTATGAAATGTTCTGCAATCTGTTCGCCCAGACAGCCGAAACCAGGGAGTTCCCCAACTCAATGAAGCTCGGCCCCGAGGGTGCGCTGTACATCTCGAAGGGCGGCCAAGAAGGCACCACCTTTGGCAAGCACAACGGCACCGTCATCAAGGTGGCTCCCGACGGCAAATCCTTCGAGGTCATCGGCCATGGCCTGCGCCAGCCCTTCATCGGCGTAAATCCCAAAACAGGACTGGTTACGGCGAGCGATCAGCAAGGACACTATGTCCCATCCACGCCGATCCACATCATCAAGGATAACCAATTTTACGGTCATCTCCCCACGATTGCCCCCAAAGAAATCTACCCGGCCCCCATTGCCGAACCCATGGTGTGGCTACCGCATCCTGTGAACCCCAGCGGCGTGACCCAAACTTGGCTGATGGGAGCTCAAATGGGGCCGCTCAATGATGAGCTGATCCACGTGGGCTACAATCGTCCAGAACTGTTCCGTGTGCTGATGAATGACCGCTTTGAGCGGCCTCAAGCCACCGTGATGAGTTTCGAGCGTGATTTTGATTTTGGCCCCTTGAATGCCACGGTGAATCCCGCAGACGGACAACTTTATGTCGTCGGTTTTCAAGTCTGGGGCACCACCGCCAAAAAGCTCAGCGGACTTAGCCGTCTGCGCTACACGCATCAACCCCGAGTGCTGCTGAAGGAGATGACCCCGACGGATAAAGGTCTGCTGCTGCGTTTCAATACCAAGCTCAATGCCAAGCTGGCCACCGATCCTGCAAGCTACAGCGCCGAACGCTGGAATTACAAACGCACCGCTGAATATGGATCACCCCACTTAAAGTTAGACGGCAGCACTGGGCAGGAGTGGATCAACGCCAGCAGCGCCTACCTCAGTGAAGATGGAATGAGCGTCCTGGTCGGGATTCCTGACATGCAGGCAGGGGTACACCAGATGCGCATCGGTTGGGGACTGAAGAGTGCCGAGGGTCTGGAAGCTGCCAATACCGCCTACTTCAGCCCCTGGAAATTGATCAAGTTTGATCCGGTTAAAGAAGGCTTTGAAAACATTGCGGTGGATTTGACTCCGAGAAAAATGGAAACCATCGCTCTCGCCAAACCCACCGTCGAGGAGGGAGCCAAGCTTTATCAAATGATGGGCTGCATGGCCTGTCACAGCATTGACGGCAGCACCGTCGGCAAGGTTGGCCCGAGCTGGAAAGGCATCTACGGCAGTGAGCGAATCCTGGGCAAGGGAGGTAAGCTGGCCATCGCCGATGAAGCTTACCTGCGGGAGTCCATCACCGACCCTAGCGCAAAAGTGGTCAAGGGTTTCGAAAAATTCGATACCGGCATGCCCATCTATGCAGGCATCCTGAACGAGTCGCAAATCGACAGCTTGGTCCTGTATATCAAGAGCTTGAAGTGAGATGCGTAGGGACTAAAGGCCCTCAGACCAATGGAGCTTGGGGAGGCTCAGGCTCTTCCTCCTTTTTTTCCACCTTAGGTTTAGGTGGAGGCAAAATCTTATGCACCAGGGAGGAGGCCGATTTGAACGGTATGAACAAGACCATGAAGAGATTGCCAATGATCAAATCATAGAGTCTCACAGGCAGCATCAAGACCTCCAGGACGGGGCGCAAGATGAACTTCATCGCAGGCTTTTGTGAGTAGAGCAATGAAATCCCGATGATGGCCACGATGCCAATGAATTTGGTCAGCGTCGTGATATCCACATGGAAGGTCAGCTCGGTCACCAACAGACATCCCACATAACCGATCAGCAAAAATGCGGTGTGTTCCAAGATCGGAAATTTTTCGATCAAACCGATGCAATAGCCCGCAACGAAACGCAGCGCCAAAATCCCGATAAAGACACCCGTGCAGACGACCCAAAATTCATCACTCAAAGCCACAGCGGCAACGACATTGTCCACCCCCAGACTGAGGTCCATCAGCTCAATGGAGGCCACGGTCCCCCAGAAGCCACGCTTGATCGTATCGGAGGCATTTTGCTCAGCCAGGGAATTTTTCCGCACGGTAGCCAGATGATGCGCCATCAGATGAATCAGATAAGCTGCACCGACAAGTTTGAGCCACGGGTTCTGAATGATATAAGTGGCAAAAAGCAGGGCTAGCCCCCGAAAAACATAAGCCCCGATGATGCCCACCCGGAGCGCCCAAAACTTCTGCTGATGCGGCAGATGGGAGGCCATGGCCGCGATAGCCAAGGCATTGTCCACGGAAAGCAGCCCCTCAATGATGATGAGTGAAATGATGACCGGCACGGCCTCGGTCAGAATTTGCCACACGGCGGGAGAGATAATTTCAGCAAGCATCGAATGAATATCTACATATTGTTACGCTCAGCGTGTGCGTAAGGTCAAAAAGACGGTTCTGACCCGTCCGCAGTCCTGGTTGACACTTTGCAGCCAGACAGCCTAGTTAAACAAGATTTTTGCAACGGCATTAAACTTGCGCCTTTGAATCCCGTTGATACTCCCTTTCAGAGCATGTCTTCTCTTTTTTCACGTCTTCTAACCCTCTCCTTGGCAGGATTTTTGATCATCCACTTGCCAGCATGTTCGAACAGTCCAGGTCCTGTTCGCCCCTCGGGTGATTTCAGCAGCGGCGGCGGATACGCCCGGACAGCTTACCCGATTGCAACGCCCGTGGCCTACAGTCCAGGCTGGGAGGTGGAGGCCGAGCCGATGTTCGCCGCCTCAAACACGCCTTCCATCCGTGCAGCCTCCTATCTGCTGATCGATGCCCACACAGGGAGACATTTGGCCTCCAGAAACGCCGAAACGGCAAGAGCCGTGGCGAGCACACAAAAATTGGTTACCGCCTTGGTGATCCTGGATTCAGGGAATCTGGACAAACCCGTCAAGGTCACCCATTCCGATACCCAGGTGGAGCCGACATGCTTGGGGCTGCGCCCTGGCGAAGTTTATACCCGGCGCCACCTGCTGTATGCATTCCTTATCAAGAGCTGCAATGATGTGGCCAACGTCTTGGCCCGCGACAATGCGGGGAGCATCAGCGCCTTTGCCGCAAAAATGAATGCCAAAGCTCGCTCCCTAGGCTGCACCAACTCCAATTTCAAAAACCCTCACGGCCTAACCGTCGGCGGACAATATTCCACTGCGCGGGACATGGCCCGGATTGCCATGGCGGCCTATCGAAACGGGGTCATCCGCGATGCCGTGCGCCGTTCCTATTACACCTTTCGTAAAAACAACGGCAGCACCGTCACACTGAAAAGCACCAACGAACTCCTGGGCGCAATGCCAGAATGCAACGGCATGAAAACGGGCTATACCGTCGCCAGCGGCCGCTGCCTCATCTCCACGGCCAGTTACCGGGGACGTGACGTGATCCTTGTACAATTGGGCACCAAAACGAAGTATATCTGGGAGGACGGACGCCTCCTCATGACTTGGGGGCTTCAGCGCGCCAAAGGTGGCGGATTGACCGCCAGCAGGTGATCCGGATCAAATCCAGGTGGTGTAACCCAGGGCCTTTAGAAGCGTGCGAGCGCTCAGCAGCACCACCAAAACACCCACGATCACCATCATCGGGCGCTGCGGCAATTTCTTGGTCAAAAAAGCCCCCAAAGGAGCCGCCAAGACCCCGCCCAGCGCCAGCCCCGCAATCACCTGCCAGTGCCCCAGGCCAATGCTGAGAAAGAAAGTGATGGAGGCGGATAAGGTCACAAAAAATTCGACCGCATTCACACTGCCGACGGCATGACGCAATGAATTGCCACGCACGATCAAATTCGTCGCCACAATCGGTCCCCAACCGCCGCCGCCGATGGCATCCAGAAACGAGCCAACCAAGGCCAGGGGCGTCAATTTCGTGGTCACCTCGCGGGGCGGGAAAGGCATGAAAGCCTTGATGATGATCACAATCCCCATGATGAGAAGATAACCCGAAATGTAGGGCTTGATCGCGTCCCCATCCACGATACTCAGGACATAGGCCCCTATCGCGGCACCGATGATCCCCGGAATCAGGAGCCGCCGAAAAAGATCCTTGCTGATGTTTCCAAAAGCATGGTGTGATAGCGCCGAGGCACCGGTCGTGAAACATTCGGCGGCATGGACCGTGCTGCTGACCACTGCCGGGGAGACGCCCAAGCCCATTAGAAGACTTGAGGCCGTGATGCCATAAGCCATCCCCAGCGCACCATCGATGAGCTGGGCGACGAAACCGGCGATGACATAAATCCAGAAATCTTCAGACATGAAAAATCCCCTGATCTAGGGGGACGCGCCTTCGGCTGTGCCAACCCTGACTTCAAGTAAAACCTTCCCGTCAGACGACTGAGACGCAGGTTTATCGAATTTTAGGAGACAAAAAAGGAGGTAAACCTTCTTAAAATTCTAACAAAAGCTATCGTTTTTCAACGGTAGAATAAGGCGTGACGGGCATTTACCAAAAAGGGAGAGATTTTTCACAATCACTTCCCGTGCCAAATTTGGCACGGCCCTTGCTTAGCCTTTTAAAGAACGGTTCCCGTAGCCGCCACAACACCAACTCAAAACGATACAACTATGCTAACCAGCAAACACAGATGGACTGCATTCCTGCTCGCTGCCGGACTCGCGGCTGCAACCTTGGGGCTTACGCTCGAACCCCTGTCCCATGGACAGGACGCCGCGCCTCCTCCCGCAGCAGCTCCGGCTGCGGCTCCCGAACCGGCTCCAGCGCCAGCTCCGGCTGCTGAAGCACCTGCACCAGCCGCTGAAGCTGCTCCTACTACGGACGAACTCGCCGCCCGCGTTGGTGATATCGAGCAGTATTTCAACAACCTCGCCCCTTCCGGTGATGGCAAGCTGGCGGGCCTTCCTGGACCTGGTCACAACGCTTTCCTGATGGTCTGTGCAGCCCTGGTCCTGTTCATGACACTCCCAGGTCTGGCCCTCTTCTACGGTGGTCTGGTCCGCTCGAAAAACGTCCTTAGCGTCATCGCTCAGTGCTTCGGCATCGCCGGCATGGTGACCATCCTCTGGTATTTCGTGGGTTACAGCTTGGTCTTCGGCGAACACCCTGCTGAAGGCGCTCCAACCTGGGCTCCTTATCTCGGCAGCTTCAAATACTTCTTCCTTGAAGGCGTGGGCGGTGCCCCCAACGGCAACTACACAGGCTGGCCTTCCCAGGCGGTTTTCGCCATGTATCAGCTCATGTTCGCCATCATCACTCCTGCTCTGATCTTGGGTGCTATTGCTGAGCGCATGAAATTCACCGCTGTCATGGTTTTCGTGGCACTCTGGATGTTCCTGGTTTATTTCCCTCTGGCCCACATGGTTTGGGGCTTCGATGGCATGATGAATGGTGTTTGGAATGGTGCGGCCACCATCCCTGCCATTGACTTCGCAGGCGGCACTGTGGTTCACATGTCCTCCGGTTGGTCTGCTCTGGTGCTCTGCATCATGCTGGGCAAGCGCAAAGGTTATGGCAAAGAAAAGCTTTCCCCGCACAGCATGGTCCTTTGCGCCATCGGCACCGGAATGCTCTGGGTGGGCTGGTATGGTTTCAACGCCGGTTCCGCCCTTGCGGCTGACGGCCTGGCAGCCAATGCGTTCATGACCACTACACTGGCGGCTGCAACAGCTACCTTCGTCTGGGCTCTGGTTGAAAAGATTCACAAAGGCAAGCCTTCTGTGCTGGGTCTTTGCTCCGGCGCTGTGGCTGGTCTGGTGGTGATCACTCCTGCCGCCGGTTTTGTGGATGCGAAAGCAGCCATGATCATCGGTGTGCTGGCGGCTGTGATTCCATACATCGCCGTGATGTTCCTGAAGCCAATGCTGGGCTATGATGACGCTCTGGATACCTTCGGTATCCACGGTGTGGGTGGCACACTGGGTGCCATCGTGACTGGCGTCTTCGCCAGTGACAAAGTGAACGCCAACCTGGTGAGCGAAGCTTATGCCAAGGTGAACGGCCTGGACAAATTGGTAACCGAAGGTGGCCTGCTGATGGTTCAGCTGAAAGCTTGTGCGGTGACCATCGTGCTGAGCGTGGTGGCCACGGTCGTGATCACCATCCTGGTGAAACTGATCATCGGTCTGCGCCCAACCGAAGAAGGTGAATCGGTCGGTCTCGACCTCACCGATCACGGTGAGGCTGGTTACGAGCACTAAGACTCTGCAGGCAGCGCCTGCTAAACTTGAAGCCGGAGCGCTCGCGCGCTCCGGCTTTTTTGTGCCTCTGCATCTTCTTTGACTTTGCACCTTGCGACAGCCGCTTCGTCGATTAAAAACAAGCACATGGTTCGACTCACAGTTCTCGGCAGCGGCAGCTCAGGCAATTGCGCCGTTGTCTCGACCGGGCGCACCACCTTGCTCATCGATGCAGGACTGAGTGCCAAGCAAATCTGCGTTCGCTTGGAAGCAGCCGGTTATTCTCTGGATCAACTCGATGGCATCTTGCTCACCCATGAGCATCAGGACCACACCAACGGCCTCGAAGTCTTGAGCAGCAAACGCAACCTGTCCCTCTACGCCACGGCCCTCACAAGGGAGACGCTTCAGGGAAACCTCAAGTTTCGCGCCCAACCTTCCTGGCGTTTGATGACTACCGGCAGCGCCTTTGAATTTCAAGATTTGCGCATCGAGTGTTTTCCTGTGCCGCATGATGCCGTGGACCCCGTGGGCTTTGTGATTGCCGATGAGGAATCCCGCCTCGGTGTACTCAGTGACGTTGGCTTTGTGACCAATCTGATCAAAGATCGTCTAAAAACCTCGGACAGTCTTTTTATCGAGGCCAATTACGATGCTCAACTGCTGGAGGCAGACACCAAACGTCCTTGGGCCACCAAACAACGCATCAGCTCACGGCACGGGCATCTTTCCAATGATCAGGCGGCGGAACTCATCGAAAATATTGCCCATCCTGGACTCCATCATGTGATCTTGGGCCATTTGAGTGATGACTGCAATGATCCTGACCGCGCGACGAAACGCATCCAAGAATCCTTGCAGCGCGTCGGCATCACTCAAACCCGTGTTCTCTGTGCAGAGCGCCGCCGTCACACTCCGACCATCGAAGTGGCCAAGCGACGGGAAGTAATCGCTGTCAGTTCCACGAATCTGCCCATGCAACAGCTCGCTCTGTTTTAGACTCTTGTATGATCAAGCTGGATCACATCGCTTGGCAAGCACCGGGAGGGTTCACTCTCCAAGATATCCATTTGGAGATCCCCACGGGTATTTACGCCGTGCTGATGGGCTCCACTGGCTGTGGCAAGACCTCTCTCCTGGAGATCCTCTGTGGTCTGCGACGACCCACTTCAGGAAGAATACTGCTCAATGACCGCGATGTCACCGACCTGGAGCCAAGGCATCGGCAAATTGGCTACTTGCCTCAAGATCTGGCCCTCTTCCCAGAACAACGGGTCAAAGACCAAATCAGCTTTGCCCCAAGACTGCAAGGATTGGCAGACACAGACGCCATCGTGAATGATCTGGCGACGGAGTTGGGAATCTCCCACCTGCTCAATCGTCTGCCGGATCATCTCTCCGGCGGTGAAAAGCAGCGTGTCGCCCTGGCACGCGCACTGGCGGCCAAGCCCCGTGTTTTACTGCTGGACGAGCCCCTCTCCGCCCTGGATGAGGCTACCCATACCGAGGCTGCACAGCTCCTGCGCAGCCTGCATGTGAAGCATGAGCTCACCGTCCTGCACGTCACTCATTCCAGCAGCGAAGCCCGGGCCATGGCCCAGCTCCAACTGCGTCTGGAAGGTGGACGGATCGTGACGGTGTGAACGGCCCGAGAACTACCGCCCCGTCGCCGGCAGCAGTTGCAACGCGTCCAGGATCACAAAACCTGCCGTGTCCTGATTGCTCACAGTGATCGTGGTTTCGCCATCGGCGGCCAGTTCGACCGTGCCGACGCTGCGAAAGGTCTCCCCGGCGGGCAGGGGCTGCGTCTGATCCACAAAGAGGCGCGTCTCACGCCCCCCGTTTTGCACCGTCACAGGCACCTTCTTCGCACGGGTCTCGTGGGCAGAGTAGGCCATGCGCAGGTCATACTTGCCGGACGTCGGGACCTTGAAACGAAAGGTCGCCACAGACTTGCCATCGGCCCGCTGATCGTCATGCAGGTAACCGTTGCCGATGTGCGGTTTAAAGCTGGACGACTTGCTCCAGGCGCCGCTGATCTCGGCCTTTCCATCATCCAGGACAATGCCCGGCAGCGTGGCGGGATCGATACTCATCGGCGTCACGGGTTCCGGCGGTAGCTCGGCCAGCACAGGCAGGGCCAACACCTGCTTTTGCGCCAGCAGGCGCTCCTTCAGCGTTGGGTAAGGCAGCGACTGCACGGCCACGTTTTGCCTAACCGAAAGCGCCGCTGCAATCCCGGCGCTCTGACCCAGGATCATCCATGTCGGCTCCACACGGATAGAGGAGATGGCCACGTGCGTGCAGGACAATGCCACAGGCACCAGCAGGTTGTCGCACTCCGCCGCCTGCGGCAGGATGCTGCGGTAGGGGATGTGATAGGCATAGCCATGTCGGCGACCCGGAATGCGCACCGGCATGATCGTCCCTTCATTCACCACACCGTCCTTCAGGGCCACGCGCTGGCAATCGTGGGAGTCGATGGGGAAGGACGACACCACGATGGCATCCTCCTTCTCCGGCTGGTCCAGGATATCCTTCTGCGACACCACATACATCCCCTTCATGCGGCGGCCTTCGCGCACATAGAGCTGCGGGGACCAGTGGCCGTATTCGGTGAACTCGTCGTTGCACAAACCGAACTCGCCCAGCTCCGCACGCAGATGCTCCGGCACGGCAGAGTCCGTCGTCAGAAAGTGGTAAAGCTCCAGCGTGTATTGCTTGTGCGCCTCCCAGATCTTCTCGCGACCTGCGGCATCCGCCTCGCTCCAGCCATTGCAGGCACCGACGAGACCCATGGAGAACTGTTTACCGATGCCGTTGTTGGCGTCGAACTTGCCGTTAGGCAGAGGATACAGATCCCAAAGAATGTGCGGTCGTTTTTCAGCAGCAAAGTAACGGCGCACCACCTCGAACCGCGCCGGGTCATAGTTCGCCGGCTTCGGGAAAGGCACCCGGTTCGTGGCTTCTTTGGTGACGCAGAGACGGAAGCTGTAAACCATCACGTTCTTGTCCCCCTCGTCCTCCGGCCCGGCGTCGTCCGTGGTCAGCAACGGCAGCAGCTTCCCATCCGCATCGAAGCCATGGATCGGCATCGTCGCCTTGGGATACTGCTTCCCGGCATAGGACTCCCCATATTCCTTGCGGCCCTCGCGGCCGATGGTCCAGCTCACGCCCGCCGCCGCCATCAGATCGCCTTCATACGTGGCATCCACAAACACCCGCGCCTGGAAATCCCCATCGTCGGTGATGATCCGCGTGATGCGCGGTCCGTCCTTGATGACACTCTTTAACGCCCGCTTTGTCAGCACCTGCACCTTAGCCTCGTCCAGCATCGCCTCCGTGATGCGCATGGCCACGCTCGGTTCATAGGTCCACTTGCTCTGATCTTTCACGCTGACTTTGTAATCCAGCTTGATGCCGCGTTTCACATAGTCCGCCTCGATGCGGCTGTGCCACTCATCAAAAAGACCCATCACCGTGCTACGCACTGTCTGGTTGGAGTCGCTGAAACTCAGCCCACCCGTATTGACACCGCCCACATGATCCGTCGGCTCCAGGAGAATCACCGACGCGCCCTCACGTGCGGCGGCAATGGCCGCACAAAAGCCCCCTGGCGTCGCCCCATAGACTATGACATCGGTCTCTGTAGCGGCATGGACCGCACCAGACATCAGGACGGAAAGGAAGAGTGCTTTCATGGTGGTTGAATAAAGCAGAAGGCTGCCGTCATCGTTTTTTGGACAACATTCATGCGATGGCAAAAAATCGCCATGGTGTCTCCCGTATTCTCCAGCACCCGCTTCTACACGAAGGACTAAGGTGTTGGCCGCATGTCAAAACAGACCAACTTTTCACGCTGCCTAACAATAAGTTTGCCATGGCTGAGCGCCGGGGATGAACATCCCATGCCTTCCACCTTCACCCGACCAAGCTGCTGGTATGCATCCGCCTGGGCCTTCACCACGCGCAGGTGGCTGCCGTTGTTCTCGTAAACGATGAGTTTGCCATCGGCGATGATGGGAGAGGTGATGGTGCTGTTCACTTCGTTTTCCAGCCAGTTCACTTTGCCTGTGGCCAGTTCCACACACTGGTGCTTGCCACCGCAGGTGAGATAAACATGGTCCTCATGAATGATCGGGCTGCCGCTGTAGCGCATGGTGACCCAGAAGTGGGACCATGCAGCCTTGGGCGGCGCGTCTTTGGCATATTGATAAGCCCGCAGGCCGACGTCTTTGGCACCGCTGTAGATCACCAGCCAGTCCCCCTGCGTCACCGGGGTGGATTGACCGCCGCCTTCGACATTCCAAAGCACCTTGCCATCGGCAGGAGACAAACCGTAAAGAGTATTGGCGCCGACGATCAGCAGCACGGGTTCGCCAGAGGCAGGTGTCCAGAGCGTGGGGCTGCCGGTGTTGCCTTTGGCGTCTTTTTGTTCCCAGAGCAGTGAACCGTCCTTCGTGGAGAAAGCCTGGGCACGACCGGCCGCCATATAAACGGTATCGCCAACAACCAGCGGTGACGCAGCAGGACCACCGGCGGGCAGCTCCGCCTTCCAGAGCATCTTGCCATCCTTTTGGTTAAGGCAATACAGATGCGTGCTGCCTGCTGCGTAAACCTTTTCATTCACGACCGCTGCCGTGCTGCTGGAACTGCGGCCTGTGGGCTTGCCTTCGACTTCGAACTTCCACACCTGCTTGCCCGTGTTCAGGTCCAGACAAACGACCACATCCTTGGCCACCTTGATCGTGTTGGGCACGGCGGTCATCAGCTTGTCCTTCACGGCCTGGGAGAGCTTCTCATCCTCCATCCACTTTTTAAACTCCTCCACATTGGCAAAAGGCTTGCCCTCACGTTTGGCCACCTTGCTGAGTTCATCCAGGGGCAGCGCCGTCTTGCCTGCCTTGAAACGTGATTCCACCCATTTGCCCAGACTGATGTCCTCCTTCGGCGTGAGGTTTTCTTTGCGCCAGGCCGCCATCCATTCGTCGAGCTTGGAACCTCGCATGACGGGCATGTTGAGGCGGTCCTCTTCCAGCTTTTTCATCAGCTCGGGAGAAGCACCGCGATAGTTCATCTGCTGCATGACCTCGGTATCAATCTCGCGCTGCTCCGAAGGCACGCGGTCATGCCAGACGACAGAAATGAAAGCCTGCTCACCCGCCACCACCGGGCTGCCATGACCACCCAAGTGGTCGCTGGGGATGAAGTCGCTCTCCCAGACCTTTTTCAGCCCTTCCTCCGGGAACGAGTCGGCAATGGGCGTGGTATCGGTGGAGACACCATCACGAGCGGGTCCGCGCCACTGCGGCCAGTCGGCCAGGGCGGTGGAAAGAGCCAGCAGGGACAGGGGGAGAAGAAGGCGCATAGGATTCAATCGTGAACGAAAGCGCAGGCAGATGCCTTTCAATCCAACCCGGAATGGCGCATGATGGAAAAAATGAAGGCGCTCGTCCTCATCTTCACCGGCTGCCTGCCGCTCATGATCTCGGCCCACCCCGCCGATATCACGCCACTGCGCATCAAGGTGGCTAAACAACACCTGGAGTTTCACTTCACCCTCACTTTGCTGACGCTTGGACGAATCGTGGCGCTGGATGCAAATGATGATCAGAGACTTGATGCTGAAGAACTGGAAGCCTGCCAACGCCCGCTGACGAAGTTTCTCCAGGGGCGTGTCCTGCTACGCCTGAATGACAAAACCGCCAAGCTGGGAGGCATCGCGAAGTTTGATCCGCTCTGGCCAAAAACCGACAGCGTGGACCTTCGCGAGGTGGACCGCGCTGTCGATGTGGTTTTTATCCTGCCCTGGCCGGAAGTGATTGCGAATGTGTGGATGGAATTCACCGGCTTCCCACAACTCGGCGAATTGGCCACGATCCAGGCGACCTATGAGCAGGATGACCTACTCATGCAGGTGCCCTTTAGCCCTGCTGAACCCGATTATCGCTATGATACCGGTTTTGCCGTGGAGGAGATTTTTCAAGAGCCTGTGGCGGATAAACACACTCCTTCTTCACATCCCTGGGTGGTCTATACAATGGCGGTCGTCTTCGTCCTTGGAGCGCTGCTGGCCATATTTCGAAAGCCAACGAAAGGCTGACCCTCCTGCGCCCCGTTGGTTGACAACTGGCCGCTTCCTGGCCGATTACACCCCTCATGAGAGTCCCAACCTGCCTCTTCGCCTTCCTGTCATTCAGTCTTGCCGCCCAGGCCGCTACCTCGGAGCACGATGTCGTGATCTATGGCGGCACCTGCGCTGCCATCACCTCCGCCGTGCAGGTGAAGAAGATGGGCAAGTCCGTCATCATCGTCAGCCCGGACAAACACCTCGGTGGTCTCAGCAGCGGCGGTCTCGGTTTCACTGACACCGGTAACAAAGCCGTCATCGGGGGACTCTCCCGCGAGTTTTATCATCGCATCTACATGCATTACCAGAAAGACGAATCTTGGGTGCAGCAGAAGAAGAGCGAGTATGGCAACAAGGGCCAGGGCACGCCTGCCATGGACGGCGAAAACCGCACCATGTGGATCTTTGAACCGAGCGCGGCGGAAAAGATCTTTGAAGCCTGGATCAAGGAAAATGACATCACGGTGGTGCGCGATGCGTGGCTGGACCGTGCGAAAGGCGTGAAGAAGGAAGGCGACAAGATCGTCGCCATCACCACGCTGGATGGCAACACCTACAGCGGCAAGATGTTCATCGACACCACTTATGAGGGCGACCTCATGGCCGCTGCCGGAGTGGACTATCACGTCGGGCGCGAGGCCAACAGCGTGTATGGTGAAGAGCACAACGGCGTGCAGGTCGGCGTGCTGCATCATCGCCACCACTTCGGTGCGGTTAAGGAGCCGATCAGCCCCTACAAGATTCCGGGTGATCCGAAGAGCGGCGTCCTGGCCCGCATCAGCACTGAAGATCCCGGCGTCAAAGGTGAAGGCGACAAGCGCGTGCAGGCCTACTGCTTCCGCGCCTGCTACACGAACGATCCGAGCAACCGCATCCCTTTCCCGAAACCTGAGGGTTATGATGCCACTCAGTATGAACTGCTGCTGCGCGTGCTGAACACCGGCTGGAGTGAGTTTTTCGAGAAGTTCGATCCCATCCCCAATCACAAGACGGACACGAACAACCACGGCCCCTTCAGCTTTGACAACATCGGCTACAATTATGACTACCCTGAGGCCAGCTATGAGCGCCGCAAGGAGATCATCGCCGAGCATCGCACCTATCAGCAGGGCCTGCTTTGGTTCGTGGCCAATGACCCGCGCGTGCCGAAGAAGTTGCAGGAAGAACTGAACACCTGGGGCCTGCCGAAGGATGAGTTCACCGACAATGGCAACTGGTCGCACCAGCTCTACATCCGCGAGGCCCGCCGCATGATCGGCCAATTCGTGATGACAGAAAACGAACTGCGCAAAATGAAACCCACCCCGGACTCCGTGGGCATGGGCAGCTACACGATCGACAGCCACAACGTCCAGCGCTACATCACCCCTGAAGGGTATGTGCAAAATGAAGGCGACATTGGTGTCAGCACGAACGGCCCTTATGAGATCGCCTACGGTTCCCTGGTGCCCAAGGAAGGCCAGGGCTCCAATCTCCTCGTCCCAGTGGCCATGTCCGCCAGCCACATCGCTTATGGTTCCATCCGCATGGAGCCTGTGTTCATGATCCTGGGCCAGTCGGCAGCCAGTGCAGCGGTGCTCGCCATTGACGGTGGCCTGCCAGTCCAAAAAGTGCCCTATGAGAAGCTGCGTGAGCAAATGCTGAAAGACGGCCAGATCCTTGAATACAGCGGCCCAAAGAGCGCACGTGGTGTTGATCCCAAGGGCATGAAGGGCGTCGTCGTGGATGATGAACAGGCCATGAAATCCGGTCATTGGCAGGAAAGCGGAGCCGCGAAGAAATTCATCGGCAACGGCTACAGCCACGACGGCAATGGCAGCAAAGGTGAAAACACCGCCGCCTTCCGCGCCAAGCTGCCCAAGGCAGGCCGTTATGAAGTCTTCCTCGCCTACCCCGCCAACAACAACCGCGCCAGCAATGTGCCGGTGACCGTGAAACACCAGGGCGGCGAAGCTAAGGTCATCGTGAACCAGAAAAAACCCGCCACCACCGAGGACGGGCTGAGTGTCTCGCTGGGGATGTTCGAATTTGGCACCAAAGCCGAAGTCAGCGTCTCCACCGCAGACACGGATGGCTATGTCGTGCTCGACGCCGTGCAGTGGATTGCGAGGTGATAGTCTGCTAGTGCCGCATGAGAGTCCAGTTGCAGCGCAACTGGACTACCTCAGGCACATCCAACCGACGATCAAACCGCGCACCGACCATGCCACGGTCCGCACCCAATTGGTCAGCACCAACTTCTGAATCAATTCAGCCGACCAGCCTTTCACCGTCAGCTCATTGTGAATCGGTACCTGGACCAAAGCCGTTGCCAGCCAGATGACTGCGATCAATGCCAGACTCCCCAGGAAAAAAACATCACGCTCACCGGACCACAACAACCAGGCCGCCGTAGCGACCTCCAGCAACATCAACGGACCAACGACAAAGCTGATGCGCAAACAGTGGCCCGCATGATAACGGCTAAAAGCCTCGTGCCCGACCTCCAAAAACAGCGGATACTGGACGATCTGCACATGCCAAATAAGCCCAATCAAGGCCCAGGTGATGAAGGTGTGGAGTTGAAGCATGGGACTGCCTGAAGTTTACACGATGGAGATGACAGTTGCCAACAATCCCGGATTCAGCCATGAACAAGGTTCCTTTTAATTTTTCATGGCAGGACACTCCCCTCTCGAACTCGGCAAAGCCTTCCTCGCAGAAAACGCAGGCAAACCCGGCGTCATCACCACAGCCAGCGGGCTGCAATACTTGGTGCTTCAGGAAGGCACAGGAAAAAGCCCCACGCTCAAAGACACCGTCGTCGTCCATTATCGCGGCACGCTGATCAATGGCGCTGAATTCGACAGCTCCTACCGCCGGGATGAACCTGCGGAGTTTCCGCTCAAGCGGGTCATCAAAGGCTGGAAAGAAGGCGTGCAGCTTATGAAAGAAGGGGCGAAGTTCCGCTTCTTCGTCCCGCCCAAGCTTGGTTATGGCGCGAAAGGTTCCGGCATCGAGATCGCCCCTAACGAGACGCTGATCTTTGAGGTGGAGTTGCTGAAGGTCTGGGAGGATTAAATGCCGCCAGGATCACTTCTGATAAATCGGCAGGAAGTGATGATAAACACTCAGGCTCAGCAAGGCCAGCGAGGTGGCATAGACCGGGCCGGCACTCTTTTCATTGCCATTGCGGGGAAACCACGCGCCCTCAGGGCTCTGTGCGCTGACCAGCATCTGCTCAGTCTTTTGACGCGCCGTGGCCGCATGATCTCCACCGCGCTGATACATGCCCTGGGCGTAATAATAGCAACCGTAATAGAACCAAGGCTCATTCAGTTCCGGTGGAAATTTTAGCAACCAGTTCGAGGAACCTAGAACTTCTGGCGCATCATACTGCCCGGCCACTTGGAGGGATAGCAGACCGGCAGAGGTGGTGGAAAAGGTCTGTCTTCCGCCATAGGGTTCATAGCTGAAGGCGGCCTCCAATTGTTTCAGATTGCCATTGCTATCCCTCTCCGCCCGATAGCTGCGCTTGATGTAGGCGATGCCGTTATCAATAGCTTCTTTGGGCACTTCGATTCCGCTATTCTTGGCCGCACGCAATGACATGAGCTGCCAGACACTGACGCTGATATCACTGTCGCTGCTGGCCGGCTCATAACGCCAACCGCCACGGTTGGCCTCGCTCTTGGGCACCTGCTGGGCGCGGATGATCAGCTTGATGGCCTTCTCCGTCATCGAACGCACTTTTTTATCCGTCTCCTCCTCCGGGGACATGCCCAGCATCTCCGTCAGCATCAGGGTCATGATCCCGTGCCCATACATGCGACTGCGGTCACTGCGCCCCAGGTACCCGTTTTCGTCCGGCTCCACATTGTCCACCACATAGCGCAGCGCGCGCTGCGCCGCCTGGCCTTCAGGTGTGGGGTCACCGGGCAGATGCCCCACGGAGGCCAGACCCATGATGGCCAGAGAGGTCATCGCCGCGCTGTGACTCGGCATGTCACCCCGCTGTGCTTTTTTATCCGTTTTCTGCTCCGAAAAATAACCGGCGGGCTGTTGTTGCTTCAGCAGCCAAGCCAGTGCCTTGTCCACGGAGGCCTTCACCTGAGGGGAGATGTTTTCAGCACGCGGGGCCTGAGCATGCAGTTGCCCCACCCCAAAAAACAGGGTCAAAACCAAACAAGAACGAAGCACTAGAGCAAAAAAGTCGGACATAGGACGAAATGAGGACACGGCAAGAGCAGGACGAACACTGCCTATGCATAACGCACTTGGAGCCGAATCTTCACCCATTCACCCGGATTTTTGCACTTCCACCTCCTGCCTAACCGGGGCAATTTCCTACATTCAGACGTATTGACTTCTCAGGCGACGTCTGCGAAAAAGAGAAATGGCTAAAACCGAACCAACCAAAACACGCAAACCCAACCCAGCCCTGATGAAACCCGTGCAGCCGGATGAAGTCCTGGCAGCAGTGGTGGGCTCGACTCCCCTTTCCCGTGGTGAACTCACCAAAAAGGTGTGGGACTACATCAAGGCCAAAGGTCTTCAGGACGAAAAGAAGAAGACTCTGATCAACGCTGATGAAGCACTGAAGAAAGTTTTCGGCGGCAAGGAGCAGGTGACCATGTTCGAGATGACCAAACTCATCTCCGGTCACGTGAAGTAAGCTCACCGGTTTATCCTTTTTCAAGATGGCTGGAGGTTCGCCTCCAGCCATTTTTCTTTTTGGACACGACTGAGGGCTTTGAACTGTCGCTCGGCCTTCAGCGCGGCCGGCATATCCGCATGATCCCAAGAGCCGATCAACCACAGGGGGCCACGTCCGCGAGTGTACTTGGCCCCCTTCCCCTCCCGATGCTGATCCAAGCGTCGCATCAGATCGTTCGTGATGCCGCAATACAGGCTGCCATCCCGACAGCGCAGCACATAAAGGCACCAGGGCTTGGGCGGCGAAGCCAAGGCTTCATCAGGCATCGCATTCACAAGGAATCAGTGTGAGACCACCGCCTCCATCGGCACCACCACCGGCTGCGGCTTCCGTCCCAGGATGCGCTGAATCAGCTTACCCAAATCATCCACCGCCAGGTAACACAACGGCACGAGGAAGAGCGTGATCACGGTGGCAAAGAGACTGCCATAGCCCATGGAAATGGAGACCGGGGTGAGGAATTGCGCACTGGTGGCCTGAGCCGCACGGTTGTCACCAAAGATAGCGACCAAAAGGTGACTGATCCCTGGAGGCGAGTTTTCAATCAGACTGCCAAACTCAAACATCAACGGCATCAGCCCCACGAAAGTCGTGATCTGCGTCAGGAAGATGGCCCTGAAACGGCTGCGTCCGCCTTCCTGCACGGCATACTTCAAATCTCCCGTTTCGTCACGCAATTGGTTAATCCGATCCACAAGAACCAACGTGTCATTCACGATCACCCCCGTCACCGCCAACATCCCGCACACACTCATGCTGCTGACCGGCATCCCATGAACCAAGTGGCCGATCACAGCACCGACGATGCCGAAGGGGACGACCAGCATGACAATGAAGGGCTGAGTATAGCTTTTGAAAGGAATGGCCATCATGGCATACATGCCTAACAAAATGATCGCCAGTGCCCATTTGCCGGCGTCAGCTCCCTCGCGCTGAGCACGCGCCTCACCTTCAAAGCTCCATTGAATGTGCGGATGAGTCGCCATCAGGTCCCTGACAAAGACCTCCAAATCCGCCCGTACCTTGGCGGGATCGGTGGTGGCCTTGTTGACATCCGCCGTGATGTTCATCGCGCGGCGGCGATCCACCCGCTTGATGTTGGTAAAGCTCTTGCCCACCTTCGCCTCGGCCACTCGTGAAAAAGGTATCTCCATCCCTGCCGCCGTGCGCACACGCATAGTTTCCAAAGTCGCCAAATTTTTGCGATCATTCTTGGGATAACGCAGCATGACCTTCACCTCATTGCGCCCGCGCTGGATGCGCTGCACCTCATCCCCGTAAAAGGCCTGACGCACCTGGCGCGCCAGATCGCTGACGGTAACGCCGAAAGATTGCGCCTCAGGCTTCAGACGGAGCTGGATCTCATTGCGTCCGCTGTCCAGGGAATCGGTGATGTCAAAGACTCCCGAGTAGGTGGCCAGATGGGCTTTGATCTTGTCGGATATATTCAGCAGTTCATCGGGATCAGTTCCCGTGAGTTGGATATCCACCGGGTCTCCGCTGCGAATGATCTCTGCGCGGAAGTTGAGTTCCTCCGCCCCCACAATCGTGCCGATGCGTTGCCGCCAATCCGCCGCCATATCCACCGTGTTCACCTTCAGGCTGCGCTCCTCTGGGCCATAAGTTTCGATGTTGACCTCCCCCACGTGCGAGCTGCCGGTGCTGCCGCCACTGCCCCAGGTGAGGCGTGTCGTGCCCGTCGTTGCCAAAATCGCACGAATGACCGGCTGCCCATCCGGCCCCACATACTCCTTGCGCATCTGCTCGGCGATTTCATAGATGCGCTGGATGTGGCCGTCCGTAACCTCAAAAGGCGTACCGTCCAGCATGGTCAGCTTGGCCTCGATGCGCTCACTCTGCACACGCGGAAAGAAAATCCACAAAATGCGCCCGCTGAAAAAGAAGCCGCAAAGAATGATCAAGCCCCCAAAGAAACAGGCCAGCGCAGTGTAACGATGATGCACGCACCAGCGCAAAGCAGGTCGGTAAAAAGTGTCCACAAACTTTCTCAGCGTGCGCTCTGACCACCGATGCACCGGGCCCAGAAAATCCGAAGCACCGCTAAGCCCCGGCACCGGATGCGCCAGGTGAGAGGGCAGCACGATCTTCGTCTCCACCAACGCGATGAGCATCACCAGAATGAAGACAATCGCAATCGGCTTGAACATCATCAAAAAGTCACTGGACCCGATGGCCATCGGCAAAAAGGCAATGACCGTCGTCAGCACGCCAAAGGTAATCGGCACCGCCATCTCCTTCGTCCCCTGGATCGCCGCATCCAGGGCGGACATGCCCCGCTGTCGCAGCGTATCCACGTGCTCGGAGATGACGATGGCATCATCCACCACGATCCCCAAGACCAGGATGAACCCAAAGAGCGAGGACAGATTGATGGCGATGTCAAAATACGGCATCAGCGCAATCGCCCCCAGGAAACTGGCCACCATGCCCACCGCCACCCAAAACACCGCATCCAGTCGCAAAAACAAACCCACACATAAAAAGACCAGGATCAGACTGCTCTGCGCATTTTGGATCAGCAGACTGATGCGCCCTTTCACGATCTTGGACCGATCATTCCAAAACTCGATCTGCACCCCGTCCGGCATGCGCTTCTGGGTTTCTGCGATGTACTCTTTCACCGTCTCGGCAATGCGGATGGCATTTTGACCGCCCTCGCGCATCACATTCACCACCACACAGCGTTTGCCGTTCAGACGAGCCAGCAGCGGGTTTTCATTGAACCCGTCTTGAATGATCGCGATCTCCCCCAGCGTCAGCTTCGTGCCGTCCGGTCGCGTCAGGATGACCAGATTGGCATAATCCGTCCCGGTGTAAGCGCGGCCTCGGGTGCGGATGGAAACGTCCCCCGCCTCCGTTTGCACCACCCCTGCGGGCAGGTCCAGTGCACTCGTTCGGATCGCCTGCGTCACACGCTCCAGATTCAGCCCATACTTCCTCAGGGTCGCCTCCGGCACCTCGATGCCGATCTCATACGGGCGCACCCCCGTCAGCCCCGCGTGTGTGATCCCCGGCAGGGCGGAGATTTCATCCCGAATCTGCTCCCCCAAACGCCGCAAGTCCGCCTCCGCCATATCTGCGGCGATGGCCACCGTGATCACCGAATGAAAGCTGTCATCCAATTGGATCGTCGGCTTCTCAGCCAGCTCCGGCAAATTCGGGATCGCATCCACACGGATCTTGATGTCATCCAGGACCTCACGCGGGTCCTTCCCATCCTCCACCTCGATCACCACCGTGCCGCCGCTGGAGGAGGCCGTGGAATTGATGTGCTTGATGCTGCCCACCTGCTGGATCGCCTCCTCAATCTTCAGGACGATGCTCTCCTCCACCTCCTCCGGGGCCGAGGCAGGATACGGCACCGTCACCGAGATCATCCGTGAAGGCATGTCGGGAAAAACCTCCAAAGGAATGCGATCCGAGGCCAAAGTCCAAATACCCGCGATCATCGCCCCGAGCATGAGGAGATTGGCGGCGACATGATTGCGGGCAAACCAGGAGATCATGAGAAAAAAAGCATTGGAGCATGAATTGCAGCCGAGCGGTAGAACGAACTTCCGAGTTCGCTTCACCTGAGTATTCGCATCTCTCATGAAACGAACTTGGAAGATCGTTTGACGCAAACTTGCAGTCGGGCGTAACCCGGCGAAGCATCCCACCATCACCATGAGTCACCCTACCTCCATCGGCATCCTCGGACTCGGCATCATCGGCAGCCGCGCTGCTGAAAATCTCCGCAACGCCGGCCACACCGTCCATGTCTGGAGCCATACCGCCCGCGCCGTCCCCGGCGCACTGCCCTCCCCGCTCGCCGTGGCACAGGCCACCCAGGTCATTCAGATCTTCGTCCGCGATAGCGAGGCCCTGCTTCAGGCCATCCGGGACATGCAGCCCGCCCTCACCGCCGATCACGTCATCATCAATCACGCCACCGTCAGCAAAGACGCCACCTTGGAGGCCTCCGCCCTATGTGAAGTCTGCGACGCCGCCTTTCTCGACGCCCCCTTCACCGGCAGCAAGATGGCCGCGCAAAATGCCAAACTCGTCTATTACATCGGCGGCTCCCTGGACGTGCTGGAGCGCGTGCGCCCCATCTTGGAGGTCACCTCCACCAAGATCCTGCCCCTGGGCGATATCGGCGATGCCATGGTGCTCAAAATCGTCACCAACCTTGTCACCTCCATCACCGTCAAGGCCCTGGCCGAAGCCGCCGCCATCACCCATAGCCAGGGCATCCCCCTGCCGCATCTCCTCACCGCGCTGGAAAACAACGCCAACTTCTCCGCCCTCATCGGCATGAAGCTGCCCACCATCATTAGCGGTGATTTCGACGCCCACTTCTCCCTCCGCAACATGCTCAAAGACGCCGACTTTGCCCGCGAACTCGCCGCACAGGCCGGACTCCCCACCCCCGCCCTGGATTGCACCGCCGAGGCCATGCGCAACGGCGTGCGGGCCGGGCAGGGCGACCTCGACTTCTCCATCATCGGCAAAGTCTAACCAACACCATGACCGCCGAACTTTATCAAACCGTCCTCGCCCAGGGTGCCTGGATTAACCTCAGCTTCAGGGCCAAATGGCGCCTCTCCGGTGCCGACCGCGTCCGTTACCTCAATGGTCAGGTCACCAACGACGTCCGCACCGCCTCCGCCACCGCCGCCCTGCACGCTTGCGTGACCAACCTCAAGGGCAAGATCGAAGCCGACATCTTCATCCATGCCGCCCCCGATGGCCAAAGCCTCCTCCTCGATGCCCCCGCCGACCTGCGGGACCCCCTTGGCATGAGACTGGAGCGTTACATCATCGCCGATGACGCCGTGCTTGAGGACATCACCGATGAATGGCAGCTCTGGCACCACATCGCCCCCGCCACCGCCACAGAGACTCCCACCCAGGCGCTCATCAATCCCCACCGCTTTCACCTCCCCGGCACCGACCACTGGCTGCCCCTGACCGCCCCCGCACCCGCCGAAGTCCCCCTTTCCGAAGCTGATGCCGAAACCCTCCGCATCCTCCAAAAAGTCCCCGCCTACCCGCACGAACTCAATCCCGAAACCTTCCCGCAGGAGGCCGGACTGGAAACCACCGCCATGAGCTTCACCAAAGGCTGCTACATCGGTCAGGAAATCCTCTCCCGCATCAAGACCACCGGCAAAATGCCCCGCCGCCTCATCGCCTGGACAGCCGACATCCCCCTCCCTCCAGGCGAACCCCTGCTCAGTGACGAAGGCAAAGACATCGGCCACATCACCGGCACCACCCTTCATCCCCTCACCTCCGCCCCCATCGGCCTCGCCATGATCAAACAAACCGCTGCCGATGCCCCGAGCTGGAAAACCGCCTCCGGCCAAACCCTCACCGCCAGAGCCTGACCGCCCCCCGGAGCGCCGACGCCCCCGTCGGCATCCCCGTGACTTCCCCCCGCACGGCCAAGGCCCCTGCGGAATCACCCATCACCCCGCTTGTCTCTGGCCTTCATCATCCCAGGAAAGTTAGGCGAGTAGAATACTCGCGCTCCGTCCCCCTCGGAGCGCCGACGCCCTCGTCGGCATCCCCGTGACTTCCTACCCGAGAGGCCAAGGCCCCTGCGGAATCATTCATTACACCGCCTATCTCTGGCCTTCATCATCCCAGGAAAGTGAGACTCGTCGAATACTCGCACTCCATTCCCCCAGGAGCGCCGACGCCCTCGTCGGCTTTAAACTCTGGGAGAATCGGCAAAGCGACCCTCGACCGTGGCCGGAAAACAGCTCCGCGCCTTATGCTAACTTGTAGTTAGGCACTTCGTCCGATTCGTTGTTGGAGAGCATTCAAAAAAGTATCGCAAGCTGCGGCATCTGCGAAAGCCCGGCGCGGGATGCAATGAAAGAGCCACCCAGTGAGAGACACCAAAATGGAATGGTCGGTGCGGATTACACACGCAATGGCTGACCAACTCGTGAGGGTTTGATTGACCGAGGTACTCTCGAAAAATCCCTCGTCGCGAATCTCGAACGTGTGGCTGCCGAGAACTCCACATTGAGCCGACACCTGCACCACGGTGATAACAGCAACTAAGAGAGCCAAGGCAATCAGCAGCGCCAGCCCGATCACCCCAAGGACGACCACGAGAGAAACCGCGCAAAGCCAATGACTGGGGCTCGACTCGCTGTGCCACTGCGACCCAAGACAAGCCGCAAAACCAAGGGCACATAGCCCCCACATCCAGCGGGCACGAAGCATGTAACGAAAAACGACAACGAAGACATCGCGTCGCGTAATGTCGGCGACGACTCGCATCGGCTGTTCGGTGACTTCGGGGTTCATTCGGGGATGCTTGTATCAGCGCCTAACAATTGAGGATCAGGCGACGGCGAGCGGGAAGCGCCGATGTGGCAACAGATGCCATTCGAGCCCTTGCCCGCATCCGTTTTGTGCGCCCACGTTCTGACCGTGACCGTGTTCATCCTTTCTCTGGATTCGATATCGGTGGGAGCCTTAGACGGTGGAATAGGGACCTCAAGCGGCCAAAAAGAGGCATGTCGGCCTGTGCTGAAAACAAAGCCTGGAGTCTCGAAGTCTGTTCACAATACTCGGCTGGCTCAGGACCAATCCAGAAACGGCTATTGTCTCCGAATGGCTCCCAGGCCCGAAAAGTCTGCCCGGAGAAACTGAATTCGCAAAACTCCTCTTCACGAAATTCCGATAAGAAGCATGGCCTACGCTCGAGGGTCGTGTCTGGGAAACTTCCGAGCAGATCACATAACGCGGCTCTACCGATGTTCGGGATCTCGAATGCAAACAAGCGTCCCTGATTGTCATGCAGATCATATGTCTTCATGGCTAAACTGCTGAAGTGTTGAGTTGACCGAACACCTCGGATCAGGCAGCGGCGAGCGGGAAAGCATGATGATCACAACACATGCCCTACGAACTGTTCCAGCATCCTTCGCGTTCGGCATCATTGCAGAGGTTGTCACGGCGCGGCTTGGTCCGCGTTTTGGGGTGGTTCGCGATACCAAACGGTAACACAGGCCATCAGTCTGGTGCAGGTCGTATTGATGGAAATGACTTCGATGTGCATGTTGTGGCTCATCCATTCTTCTGCATCGGCTTGTGCATAGGCGATCATTCTGCTGTCACGTCCTGCCGTGAAAAATCCACTCAACATAGACTCGAATCGCCTGAACTTTACGGGCGTTTGTTGCCTCGAAGAAAACTCAGTGATGTTGGTCATGGCATGCTTGTTTGAGATTATTGCCGAGACTTTATGGCTGCGGCCCGACTTGACTTGTTGCCTGAATCATTAGTGGAGAACGTGTAATAAATCGCATATGGAAAAACTCGACTCAAGACTCGATGGTAGTCGCGATAATCTTGACGATGAGTGCCTGCCGTAATCTTCAAACCTTCAATGTCTGATCTGAGCGAGTTTGCAAAATAATCTCCGAGTCTAGCATCCTGAAGTTCGTAGAACCAGTAGCCATCATCCAAATCTGCAAACGCGTCATCCGAGATGCGAATCTGGATCATCGTTTGCCTATTTCGTGTTTAGCCTGATCCCAATTGAAGAGCTTAGCCTCACCGCTTTCGACGCGACGGCGGCGTTCATCCAGGGTGTCTTGATGGGATTGAGGCACTCCAAAGCGGTCAACTTGACTGCGTAGATCTTCCCAAATCGTCTGCATGATCTGGAGCTTTTCTCGAAGCGTCAACTGAGAAAGTTCGATGGTGCTCATGCAAGCAGCATACCCGAAGTGGGGAATGCGCGCCAGTCTGGATTTCTTGGCAGAACGTTCAAGCGCTGGCACCCGGCTCGGCGGGGTTGGCTGTAGCGGCTTGTTGGGCTCTTGGTGCATCATATCGAAACCTCTATTCCACATTCGCCACAAACTTCTTGGAGACGCTTCAGACGCGACGGAGCCTCTATCTCCAACGCCATCGATTTCTCTTTGGGGTGCAGTTCCGAGAACAGTTCACTGGCCAACTTAACCGCTTTTGCCCCGAGACTCGGTGAAGCCTCTTGGATCGCTTTTGCGACTAGCAGCGCGCGGCCGCTCGGCGTTCGAGTGTGATAGAGCTTCGCCATCATCTTTTTTGCTTAACGTCTAGCTCGTCCACGGCGGAGATGGAAGCCCGAATTCAAACTGGAGCGTTGCTCGCCGTTGGATGGAGCTTCTTGTTAGGCTGTTGGCTGACATGTAGATTGTGCTATGTAACCACCCATCCAACGACTAAAATTGAGCTCTGCGGAGAGCCCGTCAAGGTCGGGGAATAGTGTCTCCCGATCAATTCCGAGCATACTCAGTTCCCTTCTCAGAGGCCTTTTCCACGTGCCATCAATGATGAATTCCATCAGATCGGTACCGAACCGATTAATCTCTTGGCAATATATCTCAACTCCACTTTCATGCATCGGAACGATAGGTTCTAAAGGCTTTGTGTGGTAAGTGAAAACAGCTCTTTGCTGTAACATTCGGCGATCAAATGGACGTGGCTCGTATACCGCGACATCACTGCTAGCCACCAAAAGAAGATCGGCGTCATATCCCCCGTTCTCGGAGCCAATATCCCAAAAACGATGCTTGTCTGGAAGAATGCGACCGTGAGGGCGCAAGTAAGCGTAAACAGCGCCTGCATTCATGTCGTCAGCTTCCACGGCAAAAAACAAGGCAATTAAGGGACTTAGGCTCCAATCGAGCAATCGAGTGGCTAAGCCGTAATGCTGAGCCAGTGCCAAACGCTCCCACTCGCTGGAGGGGAGCCCAGGCATGTAGGCGATCGCGCGCGAACACCATTCTTCGAAGATCACAATGTCAAACGGAGCAAGAAAGTTTGGCTCAACTTTAGTCTCTCTGGTGCTACCGGCTACAATCGAAACTTCACCATCCTTCCACCCTTGGCGAGCATTCAATCCAGCACCGAATCCCGACTTTCGTCCGGCTTTCGGCAGCAGTGGCCAACCATCTCCGGAACCACGAGTGCGAATCTGTCCTCGGAATATCCACTGTGTTGAGATGCCTCCCGCACCAAGACCCTCATCAAGCTTCAGTTCATCTAGGAATTCTCTGACAGAGTGAATTTTTATGGAGTTCGGGGCGGCCATTATCTTGTGTTAGTTTGTGCGCAAAGGAGGCGTATCGCTCTAGATTACATTTCTTGGCCTAACGACCAAGTTCACCAACAGGCACAAAAAAAAACCGAAACGCCGACAGAGGCTGACGCCTGTTCGGTGCTGCGCACTTGTTCGCCCGTTGGTTGCATGGAGGTTGTTGGGAATGAGGGGTTGGGAATGTTTGCTTATATTGGATACACTATGCCAGAAACATTAAAAAATGAGATTTTAAGCAGGCCAACTCCTGTATTGGGACAGGCTGGTTTTGTAAGTCTGCTCCACTACCATCGGGATGCCACACTAATAAATCGTTCTGATTCCATCCAGTAAACCATCTTGAATGATGAACAACTGCCATGCCGTTATCAGTTGGTTGTCTGGCCGTCATGAGTATAGCTCCTCTTAACCTTCCTTCGGCTTGATGTTTCAATAATAAATCAAAATCCGCTGTAGTATCCGCCCAATGAGAGATTCCGATTTTGCGGGCCAAATCAATCAACATTGACGTGTTGGTTATACCACAATGCGTTATCCACTGCGGATAATCTGGTGAAAAGCGATCAATAAATTCTTCTCTTGTTATTGCGATGCCTAAATTGTTGGCCATTGCAATAAGGCAACGAGAACCGCATCCATAAAGGATAAATTGTTTTTCCTGTTCTTCCGTCATATCTAGTTAGAAAATCTTCGATTTTAATTTTAGGCCCGCGAAAATGTTTAGTGGTTTGGGGCGAACAGTGTAATTAGTATGCTGCAATATCGGTTTGAAGTGATATTGAGCGGCTTGTTTGCGGCCACGAATGAGTTAGAAGGCCCGTCAAGTCAATGGTTGATGGATGGTGGGCACCCTGAGTCATTAATTTAAAACACCTAATCATTCAGCAAGGGTAATCAATCGATATTGCCTGGAAAAATATCTATATTTTACGGTTCTGTAAACATTTCACTCAGCCGAAGTTAGCGAAAGGGGATTGTCGAAAAAGTGTTTGGAACGGTGTATTCATGAACCCTTTACTCACGAGCTCCTCGCGGCAGGTGGGGCGATGCAAAGTACTTTGCATCTTTAGCTTGGGAGGGTGCGCGATGGCTGAAGCGGTTGCGTGATGAGCAGGCAACCGGGTGGCTAGCTGAAACTCTAGGAGTACTTTGGCTTGCTTTCCCGAGGGTTAATCCACCCGGTCGGGGGATGAATGCAAAACAACGTTCTTCGGGGTATCGGCGGAATTTGGCGGCCTGGGTGGAGATGATGCGGGCGCGGCAGGCGGCGGCGAGCGAGCTATGGAGGGCCGACGAGCCGTCGGCTTTGAATTCATCGGATGCCGACGACTCGTCGGCGCTCCCTAGGAAGGAGAAGCAGGCTGGAGGTGGGCCACCCCCGCTCCTTGAGGACGGAATGGTTCAGCAAGGTGTGAGGGCTCCTGTCCCGCGACTGCGGCGATCCAGCCCTCAGCCTGAGGCCAGGATGGCCTCATTCCTTGGGGCAAGGGGAGTCAGGGATGTGGCTGCGCTCGCAAGAGCGTGGTCGGGGGAGGAGGTCGTGGATGGGAAGGTGATGCGGCCACTCCTGGCCGCAGGCTCGGTTTTCCGGGCGAGTGGAGGCGGACAAGGCCCCTTCACATGTGGGCAAGATCGCCGCAGGCGCGGGACAGGGTGCCCACATCACTTGAAGAGGAGGGCCACCGTTTGGCAACGGCGGCTACGTTTGGCGGATTCCGACGAGGCGTCGGCGTTCCATGGACTGAATTCACCCAATGCCGACGAGGCGTCGGCACTCCGGTTCAAAGCCGACGAGACGTCGGCGCTCCATAACGATATGAGCCGTTTTGAGCCATGGATGAGCCGTCAGGAAAGGGGTGCAATTCGTTTAACGGCAACGGTTTGCGATCCGTTTTTAGCCGAAAAAGGGCCAAAAATGCAAAAGCTCGACAAAAGGCATCAAATGGCTCATTGCATCCAGAATAGGTTTAGGGTTTCATCGGATTCCTGGAGAGAGCTTCCGGTGAATGTGAGACGCGGAGGAAAGAGGTGCGGGGGACGTCGATCAGGCGGGCGGGGTGTTCTGAATGACACCAGGGCTTGCCAGCGGGACGGGAGCGTCTATTCTCGCCACCCGTTTGGGATGGAGGTGCGCGGTGCATGGACGTGGCTGGGCTCTCCATCTGAACCCCTTCCCTTTGTTTTTAAAATCGTGGCCAAGAAACCTACCAAGACTGAAGATACCTCGCCCATCCTGGCAGACAGTGCGCCGATCGAGATCAAGCCTGTGGACGATCTCTATGGTGACTGGTTCCTGGATTACGCCAGTTATGTGATCCTGGAGCGTGCGGTGCCGCACATTCATGATGGGTTTAAGCCGGTGCAGCGCCGCATCCTCCACAGCATGGATGAGCTGGAGGACGGGCGTTACAACAAGGTGGCGAACGTGGTGGGCAATACGATGAAGTATCACCCCCACGGGGATGCGAGCATTGGCGATGCGATGGTGCAGATCGGGCAGAAGGACCTGCTGATCGATACGCAGGGAAACTGGGGCAACATCCTGACGGGGGACAACGCGGCGGCTCCGCGATACATCGAGGCCCGGCTGTCGAAGTTCGCGCTGGATGTCGTCTTTAGCCCCAAGGTAACGGAGTGGTCGGCCAGCTATGATGGACGCAACAAGGAGCCGGTGACCCTGCCAGTGAAATTCCCGCTGTTGCTGGCGCAGGGTGTGGAGGGCATCGCGGTGGGCCTGAGCTGCCGCATTTTACCACACAATTTCATCGAGCTGTGTGACGCGAGCATCGCGGCGATGCGCGGTGAGGAGGTGTATCTGGTGCCGGACTTTCCGCAGGGCGGGATCATGGACGCCAGTGACTACAACGGCGGTCTGCGGGGCGGCCGTATCCGCGTGCGGGCAAAGATCGAGGAAGGGCCGAAAAAGAACACGCTGCGGATCATCGAGATCCCCTATGGCACGACGACGGGCGGCGTCATGGACAGCATCGTGGCGGCGAACGACAAGGGGAAGATCAAGATCGCGCGTGTGGATGACAACACGGCGGAGTTTGTGGAGGTGCTGGTGCAACTACCCGTCGGCACAGATGTAGAGCAGACAATCCAGGCACTGTATGCCTTCACCGACTGCGAGGTGTCCATCGCGCCCAATGCGGTGGTGATTCAGGATGACAAGCCGCGCTTTGTGAATGTGAACGATCTGCTCAAGGAGAGCGCGGAGCATACGAAGAAGATCCTGGGTGAGGAGCTGGAGATCCAGCTCAATGAACTGGAGGAGAAATGGCACTTCAGCTCCCTGGAAAAGATTTTCATCGAGAACCGCATCTATCGGAAGATCGAAGAAGCGGAGACCTGGGAGGAGGTAATGGCCAACATCTGGAAGGGCCTGAAACCGCACCTGAGCGTGCTGAAGCGCGCAGTGACGGATGAGGATGTGGCCCGCCTAACCGAAATTAAGATCAAGCGCATCTCGAAGTTCAACAGCTTCGAGGCTGACGATCATATTCGCAGCCTGGAGAAGGACATTGAACAGGTGCAAAAGCATCTGAAGCAGCTCACGCGCTTCACCATTGCCCACTTTGAACGGCTGAAGAAGATCTACGGTCCAGGGCGTGAACGCCGCACGGTGGTGAGCAGCTTTGACCGAGTGGCGGCAGCGCAGGTGATCATCGCGAATGAAACGCTCTATCTGGATGCGAAGGAAGGCTTTGCCGGCACCGGTTTGAAGAAAGAGGGCGAGCCGATCTGCAAATGCTCGAATTTGGACGATATCCTCTACTTCACCAAAGAGGGCAGCATGACAGTCTCCAAGGTCGCGCCGAAGATCCATGTGGGCAAAAATCCGCTCTACATCAACCTTTTCAAAAAGGACGAGGAAGCCGTGTATACCATCATCTACCGCGATGGGAAAAACGGCCCGGTCATGGCGAAGCGGTTCCGCATCGGCGGCATCACCCGTGACAAGTCCTATGCCATCACCAAGGGATCGCCCGGCAGCCTGGTGCTGTTTTTTGCCCGCCATGAAACGGAGGCGGAGAGCGATGCGCAGAACCTGCTGGTGCATTTGAAGCCCGCTCTGTATCTGCGGACACTGTCGCTGAAGTTCCCCGTCGCCGCCCTGGCCATCAAAGGCCGTGACTCGCAGGGGAACATCGTGACGAAACACGCGGTGGACCGCATTGTGAACGAGCGGAAGTCCAGCACCGGAGAAAATGCCTGAAGTTGAGCGTATGAAGCGGAACCCTCCAGCCATGAATACTGTCAGCATCGCCCCTTGAATGCTTCGGTATCGTGCTTAGCCTGATGACATGAAAAAGCTGCTCTACATTTTCCTGTGTTTAGTCGTGCTGGTAGCCGGCGGTCTGGGGGCGACGTCCTGGTGGGTCATGCAGAAAATGGGGCCTGAAATCTGGGTGGAGCAGGCGGAGAAAAATTGGAACTGCCGCGTCCAGATTGCCGATGCACAACTGAGCCTGCTGACGCAGCCGGCCACGCTGAAGTTCATCCAGGTGCAGCTTGCACCCCGGGATGAAGAAGTCGCCAAGCCATATGCCTCGCGCACGCCCATGGCTGAAGCTCTGGCCCTGGTTTCCATCCCGGAGATCACCCTGGAGGTGAAGCTGGATGACCTGCTCAACAAGCGTCTTTTTGTGGAGCATCTGCGAATCATCCGCCCAAGTGTGCGGGAGACGCAGGACGATCAGGGAAAAAGCTCCCTGGAGGCTCTTTTCAAAAAACCCGGCTCAGCCGAAGCAGTAGCTGCAACCCCCAAAACATCGGCCCCACCGGCCGATGTGCAGAGCAATGCGGCGGAAAAAAGCAGCCCCGCTTTTCGCTTCGCCGTGCGTGAGGCGACTTTGGAGAAAGGCCAGTTCGACATGACCAACGGCACCACGCAGGTGAAAGTGCGTGACCTGGATTTTAACCTTACAGGCATTGATGTGGATGAAAACGACCTGGCCAATCATAACCGGATCGAGGCCAAACTGAGTGCGCAGATTGATGTCTCCGGGATGGCCCGCATCAATGGGGCGAAACGTCCGGCTGAGCTGGCCCATCTCATTTTATCAGGTCAGGGAGAGATCATCCCGATCAATCCGACAACGCGTGTTTGGAATCCAAGAACCAACCTCACCCTCAATCTGGCGAATGGCTCGGTCATCGCCGGGCATATGACGATTGGTGATGCCGCAGGCAAGGAGTTGAAAAAACTCCAGGAGTATGGGGTGGACTTGGCACCCGTGATCATTGGCGGCCCGTTGACTGAGGAGGCCGTTGTCTCCGGCGTCTTCTTCAATGACCGATTCACCACACGCACCCAGACTCGTTTTGTTTTCCCAGAATACGAGGTCGCCATCGAGCCCAAGTCCTGGGTCAATGCCGCCCAGGATCAGCATAACATTGAACTGAAGCTGTCCTGCGGACCTGATCTTCAGAGTCGTCTGGCCACAGGCATCTCAAACGCCAAACTGGGAGAATCCATCGCCCGGGCAGTTTCCAAGGCCCTCTCTGACGAAAGAGGCCGCATGACCTTTGACATTGAATCCTCTGGCCCTTTATCTGACCCCAAGGTCAAACCGAACACTGACCGTGTTCTCAAAAACCTGATGCGGGGTGAGGGACTGGGAGACCTGCTTCAGGGATTGCTCAAGAAACTTTAAGCCTCCGCATCCGGCTTTGATTCCGCTGCGGTTCCGATCTTTTTATTCAACGACTCAGCTTGCAGAGCTAACTCGACATCCAGAGAGGTGATTCCCCCTTCGCTGTGGGTGGTGAGTCTCACCATGACCTTGCGCCAACCAATGTGGAGGTCAGGATGGTGATTCATCTCTTCAGCAGGTTTAACCAACAGATTCACAAAATCGATACCACTCATATAATCGGCAAAACGGTAGGTTTTCACCAATTCAGTGCCCTCTCTCCGCCATCCAGGGAGCTTTTTGAGAGCTTTTTCAATGTCATCAAGAGTGAGAAGCAGGCGCATGAGAAGGTTAGCAGAGAGGATTGGCTGTGATGTAAAAGCGTTCTATTGATACAATAAATTTCATAAATTATAATATTTGCAAGTATGATGAAACTTTCTTCGAATATCGTTAAATTGATAAGAACTAATTCATTTTTAACACCTATTAGATACATTGCCGGTAGGCAACTCAAGGAATAACCTCAAACCTGAGTCGCACCCTTGGACTACACCTCGAATTTAGCATCAACCTAAGATTGTAACCCGGTCAGAAATAGACCTTTGATCAGGTCATTTGGCTAACTCAAGCTACCACAAACACAAAAAGCCAGAATGCCTGAACAGAGTGCGGCGCTGCTCGTAAGTTGACACTGAGCGAGCCGCCTCCATGCTCAGCCTCGAAATCAATCCATTATTCAGCTTTTCCCATGCATTCCTCCCTCGAACTCAAACGTGAAGTGGACGCCATCCAGATCCCCAGCGGCGATTCCATCAAACTGCCCCTCGGCATGAAGGTGATCATCACCCAATCCTTGGGCGGCACCTACACCGTGGCCACGGATTTTGGGCTGGCGCGCATCAGTTCCAAGGATGTGGACGCCCTGGGCATTGATCCCGAAGCCTCCAAAAAGGACGCTGATAGTCAGTCTTCCAACATTCCAGAGAACACCAGCGACCTGGAAGCCCAGGTGTGGAATCAGCTCAAAAATGTCTATGACCCGGAAATCCCCGTGAACATCGTGGATCTGGGCTTGGTTTATGATTGTGCGGTCGAACAGACCGACGAGGGCAAAAACCGGGCTGTCGTGAAGATGACCCTCACCGCCCCTGGCTGCGGCATGGGCCCCACCATCGCCGCCGATGCCCAGAGCCGCATCATGACCATTGAAGACATGGACGATGCCGCTGTCGAACTCGTCTGGGAACCTGCCTGGAACCAGGGCATGATCTCCGTGGAGGGGAAAATGAAACTGGGGATGATCTGAGGTCACTCAGAGGATCAGCATGCAGTCGCCGTAACTGAAGAATCGATACCGTTCACGGATCGCTTCTTCATAGGCTTGCATGATCAGATCCTTGCCTGCAAAGGCGCTCACCAGCATGATGAGGGTGGATTTGGGCAGGTGGAAATTGGTCAGCATCGCCCCCACCGCCTGGAACTGATATCCGGGATAGATGAAAATATCCGTGCTGCCACTCTGGGCCACGACCTGACCGCCATGTTCAAGGGCCACGGACTCGAGTGTGCGCATCGCCGTGGTTCCGACGGCGACCACACGCCTGGCTTCTTGGATCGCGGAGGCCGTCTCGGCAGTTACCTCATAGCGCTCTCTGTGCATCACGTGTTCTTCGAGTTTCTCCACCTTCACCGGCTGGAAAGTACCCACCCCCACATGCAGGGTGACAAAAGCATGAGGCAGCTTTTCCAAAATTTCCTGTGTGAAATGCAGCCCGGCCGTCGGAGCCGCAATCGCACCCGCTGATTGGGCAAACACGGTCTGGTAACGTTCCCGATCCGCAGGCTGGTCATCGCGGCCCATGTAGTGCGGGAGTGCGAGATGGCCGTGTGCAGCTTCATCCACCTCTTGGTCCCACTGAATGATCCGTTCACCGTTCTCCAGGATGCCTTCCACCGTGCCCGTCGCTTCGCCGATCTGCACTGTGTTGCCTAAACGAAACCTCTTTCCAGGCTTCACCATGCAGCGCCACCGGGTCGCAGTGAGAGGCTCCAGACGCAGGACTTCCCGCGAACCATCATTGGAAAAATAACGGGCCGGAACCACCCGCGTGTTGTTCATCACGAACAAGTCCCCTGCCCTCACGTAAGTGGGCAAATCCGCAAACTGCCGATGCTCCAGTGTGCCCATCTCACGATTCACCACCAGCATCCGCGATGCCGCCCGATCCGGCAAAGGCTCGCTGGCGATCAGTTCAGGCGGGAGATGGTAGTCAAAGTCGGAGGTCAGCACGATGTAAAACAGTCAGTTTACGGGTGGTCTCTGGCCCACGAAAGGGAAAACTTGCCAGCCTGATGTCCAGCTTCCAGGATAGGCCACTCATGCGATTCCTTCCACTCGCCCTCCTTTCGTTGCTCGCCACGCCGGTCATCGCCGCTGACACGGAACTCCCGCTCGTTCCTGCTCAGGAATGTCACCCCCGCACCAGCCTACCAAATTTCTTTGCCAAGGTAAACACACTCGGTGCCGAAGTACACGTGGGTTATCTGGGCGGCAGCATCACCGCACAAGAAGGCTGGAGACCCAAGACCCTGGCCCATTTTCAGAAGGCCTACCCGCAGGCGAAGATCAGCGAGATCAACGCGGCCATCGGCGGCACGGGTTCTGACCTTGGCGTTTTTCGTTTAAAACAGGACGTGTTGGATCACAAGCCAGACCTGCTCTTCGTCGAGTTCGCAGTGAACGATGGCGGCGCGTCCCCTGACCAGATCTACAAGTGCATGGAGGGTATCGTCCGCCAGACCTGGCATGCGTATCCAGACTGCGACATCTGCTTTGTCTATACCCTCACAGAGGCCCTGGCCCCGGCCATGATCAAAGGCACCTTCCAGCGCTCCGCCAGCGCCATGGAAAAAATTGCCGACCACTATGGCATCCCCACTATTCATATGGGCATGGAAGTGGCGAAACTGGCCAAAGAGGGCAAGCTCGTCTGGAAGGCCCCTCTGCCAAAAACCGACGACGAAAAGAAAGGTCTCGGCGACAAATTCGTCTTCGCACCGGACAGTGTGCATCCGCATGTGAACACCGGCCACGAGCTCTATCTCGCCGCCATCGTCCGCTCCTTGGAACCCATCAAAGCCGCCTCCCAGACCACAGGTCCACACGCCTTGAAGGAACCCTTCATCGCCACAAACTACGAGCGAGCCCAACTCCTCCCCATCACTCAGGCCAAGCTCTCCGGGGGATTCACCTTCCTTGATCCCAGGACCGACGAATTCGGCAAACGCTGGGCCAAGCGCATGACCACCTTGCACAAAGGCTCCACGCCTGGCGATACAATCACCTTCAAATTCAAAGGCACCCGCTGTGCCATCTACGACCTCGTCGGCCCTGACTGCGGCCAGGTCATCGTCACCCTCGACAACCAACCCGCCAAAATCGTCCCCCGGTTCGATGCCTACTGCACCTACCATCGCCTATCCACCCTCCTCATTGGCAGCGATCTCCCTGATGCCGAGCACACGGTGAAGATCGAAATTCATCCCGACCAGCCCGACAAAGCCACCATCCTCGCGAAAAACAAAAACGTCATGGACAAACCCGAGCGCTTCAACGGCACCTCCATGTATCCAGGCGCAATCTTGTTGGTCGGGGAGATGGTGAGATAGGCTACTCATTCCTGCTTGATCCCCCAAGACATACTGCGTGGCCGAGCAATCGAGGTGTAGCATCCATAACAATCCCCTATATACTGGAACTCATGTTGACGTCCGAACAAGTTCAAGAAATCCTAACCTCAACCGAGTCTGACAGGGTCGAACGAACACGCTCAACCAAAGACACCGATAAGTTCAGGGAAGCGATATGTTCATTTTCAAATGACATGCCAGCCCATCGCAAACCAGGTTACTTGCTGATTGGCGTGGAAGACGATGGCTCCATATCACCCGGAGTTTCAATCACTGACGAACTTCAACAACAATTCGCCTCCTATCGAGATGATGGTCATATTTTGCCTCAACCGATGGTTTCGGTTTTCAGGCAACCCCACCCCAAAGAAGGAGAATTCTTGGTTGTCGAAGTTCAACCAAGTGATCTGCCGCCAGTCCGATACAAAGGAAGAGTCCATATTCGTGTTGGCCCGCGCAAGGCTATCGCCAGCGAATCTGAAGAAAGACGTTTGAGCGAACGACGCAGTGCGCACTTTCGGACCTTTGATGCAGGACCTTGTCTTGGAGCAACCATCGAAGACCTTGATCTAGATGCTTTTCAAAACACCTACCGACGCCAGGCTGTCGATCCTGATGTCATTCTAGAAAACGGGCGCGACTTACAGGCACAGTTGGCTGCGCTGAGATTCTACAACCTCGGGAAAAGCTGCCCGACAAATGCGGGGGTTATCATCTTCGGAAAGGACCCATTAAATTTCTTTCCCGGTGCCTATGTTCAGTTTGCCCATTATGACGGAGAAACTCTGGCAGATGAACCGCTCGAACAAAAGCAGTTTACCGGAAGCTTGATGACCGTGTTGAGAGAATTGGATGCGTTTGTCAAATCTCGCTTTACGCAGCGACCCATCGTTGAGTCAGTCCTCCGAGAACGGCTTGTCTGGGATTATCCAGAAAAAGCGATTCGCGAACTACTCATGAATGCAGTTCTGCATCGTGATTATCAGTCCAACCATCCGACCCGCTTTTATTTCTTCTCGAACAGGATTGAAATTCAGAATGCCGGTGGGCTTTACGGAGAAGCAACTCCTCAAAACTTCCCAACAGTTAACGATTATCGAAATCCGATTTTGGGAGAGGCCATGGTCTCCCTGGGTTACGCCAACCGCTTTGGTCGTGGTGTCACCAGGGCACAGGCATTGCTTGTAGAAAATGGCAGCCGACCAGTTCAGTTCACACATGAGGCAACCCATTTTCTCGCAACGATTTTTAAGCATCCCCTCCGATGAAAACTCTGGCATTTTTTAACAACAAGGGAGGAGTGGGCAAAACAACCCTTGTTTACCATTTAGCGTGGATGTTCTCTCGTATGGGTAAGCGTGTCGTCGTAGCGGATCTCGATCCCCAGGCCAATCTCACTTCCATGTTTCTACCGGAAGAAAAGCTTGAGGATATTTGGAGCGAGACTGGTCCAAGTCTCAGCATCATGCATGCCTTGGCACCGATCATTAAAGGAACCGGGGATATCGCCGCAGCCCCCGTTCAGAAAATCACGACATCTCTTTGGCTCATTCCGGGTGATCTTGGGCTGGCACAGTTTGAGGCAGAACTATCCGAAGCCTGGGGAAAATGTCTGGATCGTAAAGAGCCTGGTTTCCGAACGACCAGTGCCTTTTATCGCATTATCCAGGCAACGGGACATGACGCCAAAGCAGACATTATTTTGATAGACGTCGGCCCCAATCTTGGAGCCATCAATCGTGCAGCCCTCATTTGTGCCGACGCCATAGTCTTACCTCTGGCGCCGGACCTTTTTTCTCTGCAAGGACTACGCAACCTGGGGCCAACGCTCAAACGCTGGCGGATCGAGTGGAAAACAAGATTGGAGCAAAATCCTGCTGACGATCTAGACCTGCCTACCGGAGAACTCACCGCTCTCGGTTATGTCATCTTGCAATTCGGTCTCCGAGATTCACGCGTCGTAAAAGCGTATGATCGCTGGGCAAAGAAAATCCCAGCGACCTATGCCGACTACATTCTGGGGCAGAAGGGATTGCAGCAAACTAACGAAGACGGCGATAATCACCGAATCGCCATGTTGAAGCATTATCGTTCTCTCGTTCCAATGGCGATGGAAGCTCGTAAACCTATTTTCGACCTCAAGGCCGCAGACGGTGCGATTGGAGCACACACGTATGCCGTTCAGGATGCTGATGCCGATTTCCAAAATCTGGCTTTAACGATCCTTCAGAAACTGGGAATGGACGACTATGAGGAATTATGGGCGTAGCCTCACAGCGTCGCTTTCTTCACCTTCCCAAACTCGGTGCCTAGGAATCGTTTAGCCAGGGCTTCGGCTTGTTCGGCGAGGTCGGTGAGGTAGATCTCCAGGGTGGGTTTGCCTTTGGCGGTACGGAGAAGTTGTTTCTCCTCCAGCATCTTTTGTGTGTGGGCGGCGCAGGTGCTGGCGCTGTCCACAAGGCGGACTTTGTTTCCCAGCATCCGCTTCAGCACGGGGACGAGCAGCGGGTAGTGGGTGCAGCCGAGAACGAGGGTGTCCATGCCTTTGTCCAAAAGGGGCTGGAGGTATTCTTTCAAGACGGACTCCAGGGCGGGATGATCAATCCAGCCTTCCTCGACAAAGGGCACGAGCAGGGGAGTGGCCATCGCATGGATCTGGAGGTCGGGTTTGCGCATGGCCAGGGCATACTGGTAGGCGCTGCTGCGGATGGTGCCCGCGGTGCCGATAATGCCGACACGCTCGCAGGTGTCATCAGAGAGGGTAGCCTCGACCCCTGGCTCCAGGACGCCGATGACCGGCACCCGGAAGGTGGCCTGCAGGACGGGCAGGGCGTGGGCTGTGGCGGTGTTGCAGGCGACGACGACGGCCTTCACGCCGTGGCTAACGAGGAACTGTGTGTCCTCCACCGAGAAGCGGCGGATCGTGTCCGGGGACTTGGAGCCATAGGGCACCCGGGCTGTATCACCAAGGTAGATGATGGACTCATTGGGCAACAACTCCCGCAGCGCGCGGACGACGGTCAATCCGCCGACGCCAGAGTCAAAGACACCAAGAGGGGCGGAGGAATCAGGGGCGGTCATGGATGAGGTCACGTGCAGTTCAGACAGGAATCACATGATTTGCAGGATGAACAGGATGGATTTCAAAGTAGCATCACTTCTGCCCCCCAGCCCCCCATGCTCACCCCGCTCGATCTCAAGCTGCTCCGTGATGTGAATCGCATGAAGGGGCAGATCATCGCCGTCTCCCTGGTGATGGCCTGCGGTCTGGCGATGATGATCATGACGCGCAGCCTCATCCTCACCCTGGAGGGCACGCGGGATGCTTATTATCAGACGTATCGGATGGCGGATGTGTTTGGCTCGCTCAAACGGGCACCGCTTTCCATGCGCGACCGGATGGCGGAGATCCCCGGCGTCACGGCCATCGAGACGCGCGTGGTCCTGGATGCCGTGCTCGACCTCCCCGGTGTGCTGGAGCCCTGCACGGCCCACATCGTCTCCCTGCCTGAGGATCGCGAGCCCTTGCTGAATCAGATCTACCTCCGCCGCGGTCGCATCCCCCGTGCCGATGCGCGCGGTGAGGCCGTGGTCAGCGAGGCCTTTGCCCTGGCCAATAAGCTGGACCTGGGAGACAGCGTGCATGCCATCATCAATGGCCGCCGGGATAAACTCATCGTCACCGGCATCGGCCTTTCCCCGGAGTTTGTCTTTGAAGCCAGGGCCGGTGAGACCCTGCCGGATAACAAACGATTCGGTGTCTTTTGGATGAACTACCGCGCCGTCGCCGTGGCTTACAACATGGACGGCGCCTTCAATGACTTCGTCGTGGACCTGGCCCCCGGCGCGGAGGCCGGGCCGGTCATTGCCGAGCTGGATCGCCTGCTCATGACTTACGGTGCCGGCGGGGCCTACACCCGGCGGGATCACGGCAGCGCGGCCCGCCTGGATGATGAACTGCGCGTGCTGAATGCCTTGTCCGTAGCCTATCCCGTCGTCTTCCTCAGCGTCGCCGCCTTCATGGTGAATGCCGTCCTGGCGCGGCTCGTCCGGTTGCAGCGGGAGCAGATCGCTCAGCTCAAAGCCCTCGGTTATTCCTCCTGGCAGGTCGGGCGGCATTACATCGGCTTTGCCATGGTCATCGTCGTCATCGGGTCCATCTTCGGCGGCATCGCCGGGCGCTTCATGGGCAATGGCTTGCTCGGCATGTATGAGCTGTTCTTCCGTTTCCCCGCGCTGGATTTTCAGATGGATTACAGCGCCCTCGGCGTCGCCCTCGCTGTCAGTGCGGGTGCCTCCTTCATCGGCGTGCTCAGCGTCGTCTGGATGGCGGTGAAGCTACCCCCGGCTGAGGCCATGCGGCCAGAGCCACCGGCGGATTTTAAACCCAGCCTGCTGGAGCGTCTCGGCCTCACCCGTAGCACCGGCCCCGCCTTCCGCATGGCCCTGCGCAATATCGAGCGGCGGCCCTGGCAGTCTCTCTTCACCGTCTTCGGCCTCTCCCTTGCCACCGGCCTCATGGTCCTGCCCGGCAGCATGGAGGACAGCATTGACTACCTCCTCACTTATCAATGGAACGACGTGCAGCGCCAGGACGTCATCGCCTTCCTCATCGAGCCCGGCAGCGGCAGCGCCCTGCATGACCTTGAGCACCTGCCCGGCGTCATCCGGGCCGAGCCCATCCGCGTCGTCCAAGCCCGCCTCCGTTACGGCCATCACAGCCGCAAGCTCTCCATCACCGGCCTCCCCAAAGGGGCCGATCTCAACCGCGTCCTCGATGCCCAAGGCCACCCCATCACCCTCCCGGACAGCGGTATCGTCATGTCCTCCAAACTGGCCGAAATCCTCGGGGCCAAGCTGGGCGATGAAATCCAGGTCTCCGTCCTGGAAGGGCAGCGCCCCACCCTCAGCGTCCCCATCAGCGGCCTGCGCGAAGACTTCGCCGGCATCGCCGCCTACATGGACAAACAAGCCCTGCACCGCCTCATGCGTGAAGGCAATTCCATTAGCGGGGCCTACCTCACCGTGGATCAGACCCGCTGGACCGACTTCATGACGCAGGTCAAAGAGACGCCACGCATTGCCGTCACCCTGGTCAAAAAAGAACAGCTCGCCGCCTTTCGCAGCACCACCGGCGAAAGCATCGGCATCATCCGCAAGCTTTACCTCACCCTCGCCGTCATCGTCGCCTTCGGCGTCGTTTACAACAGCGCCCGCATCGCCCTCTCAGAGCGTGGGCGCGACCTCGCCACCCTCCGCGTCGTCGGCTTCACTCAGCGCGAAGTCGGCAGCGTCCTCCTGGGCGAGCTCACCCTCCTCGTCCTCGTCTCCCTCCCCGTCGGCCTCCTCTTCGGGCGCGGCCTCGCCACCTTCATCATCGCCGCCATCAGCACGGAGACCATCCGCATGCCGCTGATCATTAGTTACAAGACCTACAGCATCGCCATCCTCGTCCTCCTCACCGCCGCCGGTGCCTGCTTCTGGGTCGTCGGTCGCATGGTGACCAAGCTCGACATGGTCGGCGTGCTCAAAGCCCGCGAATAAATCAAAAAATCACAGGAAGGTCACTTCACTGAGATTGCCTTCATTTGCACGTTTTTGATCGCGGCCATGGTGTTGTAGGTCGTGAGGGAAAGCGGCGCATAGGCTTCAATCGGCCCCTGACGCAGGCTTACTTTGCGGCCTTTGATATCTTGATCGACCACCTGCTTGTCATCTACCCAAGCGCTGATGTTTTCAGGGGTTACACGCAGACGAAAAGAATACCATTTATCGTCTTCATAGCGTTGATAGCTGCCGGTGGCGTTGTTGGCAGCGTCCATATCATCGATGCTGCTGATGCCGGTGACGCTACCCCCCCAGCCACCTGCGATGAAAGTCGCGCATTTTTTCAGATCTCCTACAGGAAAAGTCAGGCCGCAAAAGAAGTCCACACCCTGAAGCCTCTTGGCCTGGAGGGTGATCTCGTAGTTGGTCAGCGGCAGTTCCTCGACCTTTTGATAAACCACACCGCTGAGGCTTTCCCCCTGATTGATGACGAGTTGCCCGCCTTCGACTGCAATATCTCCACTGCCCCCATATCCACAGCTTCCCAATTCTTCAGATCTTTGCCATCAAACAAAGTCCATTCCGTTTTTGATGCGGTCTCTTTGACCACGTCTTGGGCTAAGACAGCACTGGAAACAAAAAGGGTCAGGACGGCGAACAGAGTTTTCATCAATAGAAAGAATGGTCCTATTAAACGCACTGATTCGTCAAGAGTAGCGACATTTTCTCCACAAGAAAAACGGTGGAGACCTTGTCTGAGCGTGCTACGAATTCGTTCCGCATGAAAGTCCACTCCACACGTCGTCTCCTTCAAGCCATCGCCCTCGTTGCCGTCACGGCTGCCATGAGCAGTTGCGTCACCAAAAAGAGCGGAAACTACTCCACCAGCTTTGACCCACCTGCCAAAGCCGTCACCAACCCTTCCGCCGTGAAGGTCAAGCTGAGCACCGGTGCCCAGCGCGTCTATGTGATGCAGGGCAATGAAGTCCTCCTGGCCACCCCCTGCTCCGTGGGCACCGCCAGCACCCCCACCCCGCAGGGCACCTTCCGTATTTACAGCAAGCAGGCCAACCGCCGCCGTCAGAGCCAGCCTGGAGCCGGCTACCCAATGACCTTCTGGATGGAGTTCAAGTCCGCCTACGGCATGCACTGGGGCTGGGTGAAGCCTTACCCTTGCACCCACGGCTGTGTGCGTCTGCCCATCAAGTCGGCCCAGAAAATCTTCTCCATGGTGCCTCAGGGAGCTCCGCTGATCATTGCCACCAGCCATCCTGAAGACGCCACGATTGGCAAAACGCTCCCGGTCCTGGATGACTCCACCCTGGCTGACCCGCCGATGAGCTACATGCTGAGCAACCAGGTCTTTGAGGACGCCAAGAAAGGCAAGATCTATACTTATTAATCAATCGCCCCGCTGTTCCCTGACCACGCCTCACCAATGTCTGCCGTAGCTCCAGCCCCCGCCGCCCGTCGTGTCAATGTCCGCACTCCTGAAGTCATGGAGCGGGTGCAGGCGGAGGTGGAGACTCATTACCGCAGCGCTTTGGTGGAGGCGATTCGCACTCAGGGCAGTGTGATCCAGATCGGCAATACTACGGTCCGTCTGGCACGCGACTTTGGTTTTTGTTATGGGGTAGAGCGGGCGATTGATCTGGCTTATGCGGCGCGACGTGTCTTTGCGGACCGTCGCGTCTTTCTCCTTGGCGAAATCATTCACAATCCCGAGGTCAACCGACAGCTCACGGAGATGGGCATCGTCAGCATCCCGGTCAGCGAGCATGAAGACGAGCTTACCAAACTGAATAGCGAAGACGTGGTGATTGTTCCTGCCTTTGGTGCAGAGACCAAACTCATGAAGATCATTGCCGAGCGCGGCTGCATGATCGTAGATACCACCTGCGGGGATGTCATGAGCGTGTGGAAACGCGTGCGCAATTACGCCAAGACCGGCTTCACCTCCATCATTCACGGGAAGGCCAGCCACGAGGAAACCCGTGCCACCTCCTCACGTGCGCTTGGAGATCAGGGAAATGGCCAGTATCTCGTTGTCCTCACCCTTTCCGATGTGGACTTTGTCTGCGACTACATCCGCAACGGGGGTGACAGAGCCGCTTTCTTAGAGCGCTTCAAGGGGGCAAGCGCCTTGTCCGAAGGTTTTGACCCGGACATTCATCTCCAACGGATCGGAGTGGCCAATCAGACCACCATGCTGAAATCAGAGACGGAGGAAATCCAGCGCCGACTGCAAAAGGCCATTGAAGACCGAGATGGCCCTGAGGCCTCCTCGCAAAATTTCCAAGTCTTTGACACGATCTGCGGTGCCACCCAAGAGCGGCAGGATTCTCTCTTCCTACTCTTGCAACAGCCTTTGGACGTCCTGCTAGTCGTTGGGGGTTATAACAGCTCCAACACAACTCACTTGGTCGAAATTGGCGAGCAACAGCTACCCACCTTTTTTATTCGCACTGCCGAATGCCTGACCTCGCTGGAGCAAATCATCCATTTTGACCTGCATTTGAAAGCCGAAAAAACCAGCTACTCCAACAAGCTGGCGGAGGAAGGGCCGGTTATTATCGGCATTACGGCAGGAGCATCCTGCCCAAACAACCTGATCGAAGATACCCTGCTGCGGGTGTTCCAACTTCGTGGCATCTCTAAAGAGCTTGTGCGCTCAACGGTTGGAGTGTGAGGAAGTAAAATCGGCTGCTTAAAAACAGTCCGTTTGAGCGTTCCTCCAAAGTTATGACACGAGTTCTTTTTCTTTTTTGCCTGACGGTTCTGCTGAGTTCCTGCTCCCTTTCATTCAAACGTGAATGGAAGGCAGCCCTGAAAAACGGCCCGCAGACTGGCATCGAAGGTGCCTGGGAGGGGACCTGGAAAAGTGATGCCAATGGCCATCATGGACGCTTGCGAAGCGTGGTCGGGCCGAAAAAAAATCAGGCGGGTGACCACTCCTTTCACTATCATGCCACCTGGGCTGGAATCCTCAGCGGCTCCTACCGTGCCGATCACCGGGTGCGAACTGAAAAAGGCCACCTTGTCTTTCAAGGAGAGCACCAGATGCCAGGGTGGGCAGGCGGTCTCTACACCTATTCAGGCACGGTCAAAGGAGATGAATTCAGCGCTCAATATGAATGCTCCATGGACAAGGGAACCTTCCAGATGAAACGGGTGAAATGAGGATGTGCGCAGCTTTCGGCTCGACGCGGGGTTTACACCTGCTGCATCATCCGTTGCGCTGCCACCATGAAGCTTCTTTCCAGTTTCCGAGCCAAGCTCATTTTGACGATTTTTCCAGTCGTCGCCGGTGTCACAACGGGTGCCCTGCTGCTGGCCGAATGGAAATTCAGTGCTACGTATCAGCGACTTTTTGAGGAGCAGTTCGAGAGCCAAATCTCCGCCGTTACCCAGGCCAAGGATCGTCGGTTTAACGCCGTTTCCGATGTCCTGGAACGCATGGCCCAAAAGCCGGAATTGATCGAAGCTATGCGCCAGGAAGACTTCTTGAGGGCGGCTATGGATCTGCGCCCCGCTTTGGAAGCGCTTGCAAAGGAACGTCTGCAAAATGAATTCAGCAATCTAGGCCGTCCATCCCCTTCCCTGCTGAATGAAAGACGGGAAAACAAAAACCGCCCGCAGCCAGAACCGCCGCGTCCATCCACAGGCGGCCAATCAGCTCCCTTCATTGCACTCATAGACGCCAAGGGTGAATTTGTTCTCAATCAACGCAATCGGCAGGGTAATCCGCTCACTGGCCGACAGTCCCTTGAAGGAGAGACCGCCCAGGTCCGTCGCAAATCTGAAAAGATGACTTGGTTGAGCGAGCGAAAATTCGAAGAAATCCTCCAAGAGCAGCAAGTCGGCTACCTTTTGGTCGAAGCGGGTGAAAGGCGGGCCGAACAGGTGCGTGAGGTTTTTATCACTCCTCTCCGAGACCCGAATGACGGCAAATTTCTCGGGGCCTTTGCCTTCGGACTTCCCCTTCCCGCCATTGCAGACCGCGTCTTGTATGAGCAGACCAAGCGAAGCGATTATGGAGAGATCATGGGCGGCATTTTTGTGGAGGGCAAACTGGTTTCCACCACGGTACCTCAGGATCAAAAGGACATTGTAGAAAAAGCCGTTTCTCAATCCCTCACAACCTCCAACACGACCAATCAAGAAATTCTTCTCCCCATCGGCAACGTCCAGCACCGTTTGATTTATCGAGTTCTGAACCCAGACAGCCCCTTCCCGCAGGCCGCGCAGGTGAATTTTTACTCTTTAGCGGCACTTGATGATGAAATTGCTGACCTGCGCCGCAGTGTCGTCAGCTTGGCTGTGATTGCACTTCTTGTGGCACTGATCCTCGTGATGTTCATTTCGCGCGGACTCTCCGGTCCCATCAGTACCCTGGTGACAGCCACTCAAGAAATCGAACGCGGCAATTACGACATTCGCGTCCCGGTTTCACCCGATGAAGTCGGCAGGCTTGCTCATGCTTTTAATGACATGGCCGCAGGCTTGGCGCTTCAGGAAAAATACCGCAGCATTCTCAATGCCGTAGCTGACCGCACAGTTGCGGAACGCCTCATTGAAAATCGCGAGGCCTTAGGTGGCGAGCTGAAAGAAGTCACCATGCTTTTTTGTGACATCCGGGGATTCACAGCCCTGACTGAAAAAATGCCTCCGCATGAAGTCATTGAGCTTCTGAACGAGCATATGACCACACTCACCCAAGTGGCCTACGATCATGGCGGCATCGTGGACAAATTCGTGGGTGACCTCATCATGGTCCTCTTCGGTGCCCCATTAACGACTGGAAATGACGCCCAACGGGCTGTGCAGTGTGCCCAAGCCATGCTGCGTGAGCGACGGGAACAAAATAAGACTTCCCGTCATCCGCTCGATGTTGGCATCGGCATCGCCACAGGCAGCGTTGTGGCCGGCTGCATGGGATCAGATCAGAGACTCAGTTACACCGTAATCGGCCACCGCGTGAACTTGGCATCCCGCCTTTGCAGCATCGCTCAGGCAGGAGAGATCGTGGTGGATGCAGAAACGGCCAATGGGCTCAGACCCGACGTGCAAGTGAACTCAATGCCTCCGATGCAGCTAAAGGGTATCTCGGAGGCTGTCGAGGTCTTTCGGATCGGGTGATCACCCTGCCCAAACTAGGCCTCGGCACCCTTGTGCCCCAACTGCTTGACCGCTTTATTGAGCTGATCGTATTCAATCGGTTTCTTGATCACAGTCACCGGACCATGAGATAAAATTCGGCTCAGGATTTCACTGTCTGGGTAACCTGTAATGACCACGATCGGCAGATCAGGATGCATTTCCTTAAGCTGAGAATACACCTCGTCTCCAGGAACATCTGGCAGCTTGAGATCCAGGAAAACAAAGTCAAAACGCTGCTTCTTAGCCATGCTGATGGCTTCAGCACCCGTGCCAACCACAAGACGTCCGAAGCCGGCTTTCTTCAAGAACTGCTTAAATAGAGCCTGCAGAGCAGGATCATCATCGACAACCATCACTGTTGGCTGACCCGATTCATCTTCCTTACGCAGCACATCGCGATCAAGCAAACTGCGCTTGATGCGCCAGCGACCACCAATCTGGACGGCAGGCAACTGACCCCTCTGAACGAGATAATAGACAGTCGGCAGCGGAATGCGCAGATACTCAGCAGTCTCTTTGACGGTCATGAGTTCGGGAGAGGTAAGTTCAGCCATAATGGGGTTGTGGTAAGAATGAAGATTGCTCTGAGCCATTGCGATCAACTCAGCAAAATCAGAATTGAGTCGAAGTTGCTATATAATTTCCATGACAGCAAGCCCATTTTTGAAGATTTTAGCTACCTTGGGAAATTCCATGAGTAGCAAATTTGCGAAACCAGTCATAACCGCGTGTCAAATCAGGATATTTTAGGCTACTTTACCCCTAATTAAAAAAGTGCTAAGGAAAGCTTAACTTTATTCCAAATTCGAGAGAATCTAGGTTTGCTTGCAAACCGCAATAGTTGTTCCAGTTCGTTTTTCTAACGAATCCATTTTCAAGACACTTCTGTGATCAAGTGGTCATACACGATTGATGCCCGTGGCAGCGCTGTATTGAGTAGCTGAAGGCCATTTGAAAGTGTCCATATTGGCACATCGCGCCAAGACAGTCTAAGACGCTTAAGACAACATCACAGAGGAAAACGGGCGCTTAATTCAGCGGATCCATTAAAACAGCGCACTGACTGGTAGAGGCGTCAAATCGTTGACCCCATGGGGGAACATACGTTTGCGCATCGTGAGCACTTCCGGCTCCTTGTCTGTCACCAGGACAACATGCTCAAAGTGGGCGCTCGGTTTCCGATCTTGCGTGATGGCTGTCCAATTATCAGAAAGCACACGGGTCTTTTCCGTTCCCATATTGATCATAGGCTCAATAGCCAAAGTCATGCCGGACTTGAGTCTTGGACGCTCACCTCGTTTCCCGTAGTTAGGGATTTGAGGTTCCTCATGCAGTTTCCTGCCAACACCGTGCCCGACGAATTCACGCACAACGGTATAGCCGTATTGAATGACGTGCTCTTCAACGGAAGCGCACAAATCGCCCAACATCCAGCCATCCCGTGCATGGCGTATGGCCACATGCAATGACTCCTCAGTGGCTGCGAGCAAATGCAGGGTCTCCTTTGGCACGTTACCCATAGGAACAGTCAAAGCGTTGTCACCGATCCAACCATTGTATTCAATGCCGACATCGATTTTGACAACATCACCATCCTGAATCACACGCGGACCACCGATCCCGTGAACGACTTCTTCGTTGATCGAAATGCAAATGTGTCCAGGAAACTTGCGATAGCCTAAAAAGGCACTTTTACAGCCACGAGCTTTCATCTCAGCAGCCGCAAAACGATCCACCTCACCCGTGGTGACTCCTACATGGGCCTGCGCTGCCGTTATTAAAAGGATATCACGGGCCATCTGACAGGCCTCACGAATCCCCTGCTGCTGAGCGCCATGACGGATCGGAATCTTGTTACTGCTGAGTAATCCCATGAAATCAGATTACATGCCCTTGTTGTAGATCAACCATGCCACGCCCAAAAGCGTGATCAGGGCGATACCAACCCAAAGGAATACAACCGTTGTAGGATTGGCCACATTCCCAGTTTGTTGCATACGGTCAAAGCGACCACGAATGCGTCCCTTCTTCAGGAAACCATCATAATGACTCTGAAGGAGGTGGGTCTCAATCTGACGCATGACGTCAAGTACAACTCCGACAAGGATCAGAAGACTGGTGCCACCAAAGAACTGCGCGGTCTGCGGAGCGATCCCCAACCAAGCGCTCACCACACCAGGCATGATGTAAAGAGTGGTCAGAAAGATGGCCCCTGCAAAAGTCAGGCGACTCATCGTGAAGTCCAAGAAATCGGCCGTCGGTTTACCGGGGCGAATACCAGGAATGTAACCACCACTCTTTTTCAGATCTTCAGAAATCTGTGTTGGTTGGAACATGGTGGCGACCCAGAAATAGCTGAAGAAAAAGATCAATGCTGCAGACAGCGCGTAATAAACAAAACCTGAGCTGATCCAGGCAGAAAAATCCTGCACCCAGCGAACGTCAGCAAACATCGAGCTGAGGATCTGGGCCGGGAACAACAAAATGGCCTGCGCAAAGATGATCGGCATCACACCGGAATAATTGATCTTCAGCGGCAGATATTGAGTCTGTCCTCCATAGACCTTACGTCCCACCACGCGCTTAGCGTATTGGATGACAATCCGTCGCGTCGCCTGGGTGAGAGCAATGACACCCGCGATCACCATGATCATGAAAGCGAGCAGCAAAACAAGAGTTGCCGGCTTGCTCATATCCCCATCCACATTTCCGACATAAGTCTGCCAGACCTGGACCATCGCACCAGGAAGGTCAGACACGATGTTGACGCAAATCAAAAGAGAAACCCCATTGCCAATGCCACGTTCCGTGATCATTTCGCCAAGCCACATCATCAGCATCGTGCCTGCGGTGATGGTAATGACGGTAGTGATCACAAACCAAATATCATAATCCGGCACCAACGGGCGCTGGAGACGATCAATGGTGTCCTGAAGGCCACCAAGAAAGATGTTTTGACCAGGATTCTGCAGGGACTGAGCCAGAAGGTAACCCTGAAAAAGACAGAGCGCGATGGTGGCCAGACGGGTCATCTGGGTAATCTTCTGCCGTCCCCCATCTTCACGAGCCAGTTTGCTAAGCTTCGGCACTACTGCGGTCAACAACTGAAGCATGATGGATGCACTGATGTAAGGCATGATGCCCAATGCAAAAATCGCGCAGTTTTGCAAACCACCACCACTGAACACGTTCAGCAAGGCAGCGACCTGAGCGGCACCAGAGCCAGCATCGGCCGTGCGTGTCTTGATCCACTCATCCAGAACCGTCACATCTACCCCAGGAAGAGTGATGGAGGCACCAATGCGCACAATGACGATCATCGCCAAAGTGAAGAGGATTCGGGAACGAAGATCAGGAACTTTGAAGCTGTTAGCGAAAGCGGAAATCATGTGAAAAGAAGTAAAAAAAACGGGCCGAGCCATCTTACAACCAAAGAGGTTGATCGGTGACTGGCCCGCTGACGGGTTGAGTTCGATCTGAATCTTAGGCAGCTACCGAGCCGCCAGCCTTCTCAATCTTCTCGCGGGCCGAGGCGCTGACGTTTTTGATTTCAATCGTCAGCTTACGGGTAAGATCACCGGAGCCGAGGATCTTGATGGCGTCACAGTTGCGATTCACAATGTTGTTCTCGCGGAGAATAGCTTCATTGATGACGGTGCCGTCTTCAAAAGCATTCAATGCACCGACGTTCACGACTTCATAAACATCGCGGAATTGGACGTTGCTGAAACCCTTCTTCGGAAGGCGACGGTGAAGTGGCATCTGACCACCTTCAAAGCCTGGGCGAATACCGGCACCTGCACGAGCCTTCTGGCCCTTGTGACCTTTACAGGAGGTCTTGCCGTGACCGGAGCTTTCACCACAACCGATACGCTTGCGGCGCTTTTTAGCACCTGGGCGAGGTTTGACATCTTGGAGTTGCATAAAGATTTAAAATTAAAATTGAAGATACCGGATATCTTAGAGAGCTTTCTTCTCTTTGATCTCCTTGCCGCGAGCGCGGAAAATTTCGTCTCTAGGACGCAGAGCACTGAGTGCCGCCAGAGTAGCTTTGACGACGTTGGCATGGTTGCTGGAACCCAGCGACTTACCAATCACGTCTTTGACACCTGCGGCCTCAAGAACTGCCCGTGCACCACCACCAGCGATGATGCCTGTACCTGGAGTCGCTGGCTTCAACATGATGCAACCACCGCCATGCTCACCGAGCACTTCATGCGGGATCGTGTTGTTGTTCAGATGCACGCGGAACATGTTCTTCCGTGAAGCTTCAGTGGCCTTTTTAATCGCATCAGCGACTTCGTTAGCCTTACCAAAACCCCAACCGACTTTACCCTGCTGATCGCCGGCGACGACGAGTGCAGAGAAGCTAAAACGACGACCGCCTTTCACGACCTTGGCGCATCGGTTGATGTGCACGACTTTTTCGATGGAGTCCGGACGGGAATCACCAGAGGATTCGCCTGCTGCTGGACTGAGTGTGGGTGCTGCCATAAATGGGATTCGTCGGGATTAGAATTTCAGACCCTTTTCGCGGGCGGCGTCGGCCAGTGCTTTCACTTTGCCGTGGTAGGTGAAGCCACCGCGATCGAAAACCACGGTTGTGATGTTAGCGGCAATGGCGCGTTCGGCAACAGCTTGACCGACCTTGGCGGCGGTCTCACTGTTAGCACGGCTTTCGCCAAAGCCTTTTTCTTTCGTGGAGGCGGACACAAGGGTCTTACCTGCCACGTCGTCGATCAACTGGGCATACACGTTGGAGTTTGAGAAATAAACAGCCAGACGTGGACGCTGAGGAGTGCCACTGAGGGTCTTGCGGATGCGCGCGTGGATACGCGAGCGGGTGAGTTTGCGGTTCTTCGCTGCCATGATGACTTTCCTCCTATTACTTCACACTCTTGCCTGCCTTACGGCGGATTTGCTCGCCTGCATAACGGACCCCCTTGGCCTTGTAAGGCTCTGGCGGGTAATAAGCGCGGATATCAGCGGCGAGCTGCCCGACGACCTGCTTATCGATACCTTCAATCGCAATCTTCGTGTTGTCCGCCACGGTGACTTTGACACCTGCGGGGATCGGATGGAGACGTGGATGGGACTGACCAAGGTTCAGGTCAATCGCGTTACCTTTGACAGCAGCGCGGAAACCGACGCCGTGGATTTCAAGGTTACGTGTGTAACCCTTACTTACTCCTTCGATCATATTGCTGATCAGGCGCTGTGAGGTGCCATGCATCGCACGCACTTTGCGGTCTTCGCTGGAGCGGGTGACCGAAAGTTCTTTGCCTTCATTGGCAACGGAGACTCCCTCAGGAAGTGTCCAGTTGAGCTTGCCCTTAGGCCCTTCAACAAGAACACTGCCATCAGCACCGATCTTCACGGTGACTTTTTCAGGGAGAGGAATGGGTTGTTTACCGACTCGTGACATATGATGATCCTCGTATTACCAAATTTGAGCCAAAAGTTCGCCGCCCACTTTGGCTTTCTTCGCACGGGCACCGGTCATGATGCCGCGGGAGGTGGACAGGATGGAGATACCAAGGCCGCCGAGCACGCGAGGGATCTCGTCGGAACCAACATATTTACGCAGACCAGGCTTGCTGATACGGGTCAGGCTGCGGATCACAGGGGATTTACCCTGGTACTTAAGCTTCAGTTTAAGACGAGGATGGGCATCCTTCGTGTCCACTTCGTAGCTCCAAAGGTAGCCTTCTTCCTGCAGGATGCGGGACAGCTCAGCCTTCATTTTGGAGAAGGGCACAAACACTTCCTGCTGGCCTGCGGAGGCTGCATTGCGGATGCGGGTGAGAAAATCAGAAATCGGGTCAGTCATGGGACGCGGAATATCGGCTGTTAGGATTAAGCGGCGGCCTCAGCGGACTCACCTGGCTTGCTCTGGGTGGTTTTGCCACGGAATGGCATACCAAGCGCACGCAAAAGCTCACGCGCATGATCATCATTGTTCGTCGAAGTGACAAACGTGATGTCGAAACCAAGAGTGCGCTTGACCTTGTCGAGCTCAATCTCAGGGAAGATGGACTGGTCACCGATACCCAGCGTGTAGTTGCCGCGACCGTCGAAAGCCTTGGGTGCAACACCGCGGAAGTCACGAATACGTGGGATTGCGGTCTTCACCAAACGCATGAGGAAATCATACATGCGACGACCACGGAGAGTCACCTTAACCCCCACTGCTTCACCTTCACGAAGCTTGAAGTTAGCGATAGCCTTCTTGGATAGTGTGATGACGGGCTTCTGGCCCGTGATCAAAGTCACTTCATTGACGGCGTCTTCAATGGCCTGCTTGCGCTCACCTTGGGAGCCTACGGAGCAGTTGAGGACAATCTTTTCAAGCTTCGGGACTTGATGAACATTCTCGAGAGCGAGCTGAGCTTTCAGCGCGTCGCGAACGGTATCTTTATAGAGCTTTTGCAGCAGGGGTTCCATGGATCAGATTTGGCTGAGCTTCCTTTCCTTTGGAGGCCTCGCGAAGACGAGACGGGAAACAAAGGGGGTGAGCATATTCGTTGACTTACTTCTTCTTCGCAACTTTCTTCTTCGTCGATTTCACTTTTGTTTCAGCGAGCTTAACGTTCGAAATATGAATGGGACCTTCTTGTTCGATAATGCCGCCATTTGGGCGCTCCTGGGTGGGCTTGACCGCTTTCTTGATCATGCGCACGCCTTCAATCAGGACGCGATTTTTGGTGGTCTGCACTTCGATGATGGTCCCGTGGGCACCTTTGTGGGCACCTGAGGTGACGACGACTGTGTCGCCTTTTTTGACGTGGGTCTTGATCTGGCTCATGGCGTTACAGCACTTCTGGGGCGAGGGAGACGATCTTCATGAAGTTCTTGTCACGCAGCTCACGAGCCACAGGACCGAAGATACGGGTTCCTTTAGGATTGTTGTCTTTGTCGATGATGACGATCGCATTCCGGTCGAAACGAAGAATGGACCCATCATTGCGGCGGATGGGGTGAGCGGTGCGGACGACCACAGCACGGACGACCTCGCCCTTCTTCACACTGGCGGTAGGGGTGGACTCACGCACGTGCGCGGTGATGATATCACCGACGTAAGCGAAGCGGGTATTCTTCTTGCCGAGCACGCCGATCATTTTGGCGACGCGGGCTCCGGTATTATCGGCTACCGGAATTGATGACTCCATTTGCAACATAACTTTTCTTCCTCAGATGAATGGGTTGAACTCTATCGTTCTGGTTAGTGCTTCTGCACTTCCACCAGATTCCAGCGCTTCAGCTTGCTCAGCGGGCGGCACTCAGCGATGAGCACTTTGTCACCCACCTTGGCCTGCTCGCTCTCATCATGCGCATAGAACTTGGAAGTCTTGCGGATGATCTTCTTGAAACGTGGGTGTGGCACGCGGCGCTCCACTTCGACCACGATGGTCTTGTTCATCTTGTCGGACACCACCATGCCAACTCGTTCCTTGCGAACGGGAGCCTTGATGGGTTGCGCTTCTGCGGTAATAGCCTCACTCATGATTTGGGAAAAGGGTCAAAGGTTTGCGGTTCGGCTTAAGCAGCCTTGCTGGCGATGCGGCCACGGTCAGTGACGATCGTTTCAATACGGGCCACTTCACGACGAAGCAATTTCAGGCGCGATGGATTTTCGAGCTGGCCGCTCTGCTGCTGCACACGCAGGTTCAGCATTTCCTGGCGCAATTCACGGCGACGGGCGTTCAGCTCTTCGACGGAAAGTTCACGGAGTTCTTTGGTCTTCATGATGGGACAGGTGCGAGGAATTAGATGGCGGCAGCGCGGGACACGAAGCGTGTGCGCAGACCGAGTTTGTTAGCCGCCAGGCGGCAGGCTTCACGGGCAGTAGCCTCGTTCACACCCGAGATTTCGAATAGCATGTGACCAGGAAGGACAACTGCCACCCAAAATTCAGGGGAGCCTTTACCTTTACCCATTCGAGTTTCTGGCGGACGCGCAGTCACTGGCTTGTGTGGGAAAATGCGGATAAAGACTTTACCTTTACGCTTGAGGAAACGGTTGATTGCCACACGGCAGGCTTCGATCTGGTTGTTTTTGATCCAGCCACGATCCAGGGTCTGAAGGCCAAACTCACCGAAATCGAGTTTGTTGCCACGGGATGCGGTGCCCGAGCGGCTACCGCGCTGGGTTTTGCGATGTTTTACACGACTGGGAAGAAGGGCCATAGGTCAACTCCTGGTTGGAATCCGGAAAAGGGGGTTACTTTGAAAATTACTGGGCTGCTGCAGGAGCGGCTTCTGCCTGGGGGGCCGGGGCCGACTGCTGATAGGAGGACTGTCCGCCTTGCTGATAACGAGGAGGGCCGGAGCGCTCACCGCCGCGACGACCGATGCCACCGGCACCTCCGCCACCACCACCGCTGTTGCGGTCGCCACCACGCTCACGACGACGGTCGTTACGAGGAGTGGTGTTTTCAGGGGCATTGCCACGGTTCATCCAGACTTTGACACCAATGATGCCGTAAACGGTGCGGGCTTCCGTGAAACCATAGTCGATCGGAATACGCAGGGTCTGAAGAGGCACTTTGCCCTGACGATACTGCTCTGCACGGGCGATATCAGCACCACCGAGACGGCCTGCGACGCGGATACGAATTCCTTCGCCGCCCATGTCCATCGCGGTCTGCACAGCACGCTTCATAGCGCGGCGGAAAGAAATACGACGCTCAAGCTGAACGGCCACGCTTTCAGCGATGAGCTGGGCGTCGAGTTCAGGCTGCTTGATTTCGAAGATATCGATCTTCACCTGCTTGCCACCGCACATTTCTGAGACCTTCTGGCTCATCACCTCGATTTCCTGACCTTTGCGACCGATCACCAGACCCGGACGGGCCGTGTGAAGGGTCACGCGGACTTGGTTCCAAGCTCGCTCGATGATGATCTTCGAGAGGGCGGCCTGCATGAGCTTTTCCTTGAGATACTTGCGGATGGCAAGGTCGCTGTGCAGAGCATCAGCATATTCTTTCTCAGGAGCATACCACTTGGAGCGCCAGTCTTTGGTGACTGCGAGGCGGAAGCCGATTGGATTAACTTTCTGTCCCATAAATCAGTGTGTGGTGGCTGAGTGAATTATTCGGCGACAGCGGTTGCTGCTTTAGCCTTTGGAGACCGGTTTTTGCGGACTGGCTTTTCAGCCTCTTCCGGTTTGGCTCCGAGCACGACGGTGATGTGCGTCATGCGTTTTTTGATTGGTGAAGCGGAACCACGAGCACGTGGTGTGATACGCTTGAGGGCAGGCCCCGGAGTGGCCACGGCACTGCGAACGACGAGTTCATCGGCATCCAATTCGTGATTGTTTTCAGCGTTGGCCACAGCCGAACGAAGAACTTTACCCACCAGGAAAGCAGCCTTCTTCGGAGTGAAGTCGAGGACGCTGAGAGCCTGTGACACCGGCATACCGGTGATTGCCCGTGTAACTTGACGCGCCTTCTGCGACGAGATGCGGGCGTATTTATAGATTGAACGCACTTCCATAACCTTAGAATGATCTGTTGATATCCACTTTGCCTCTGTCTCCGACTTTCACCGGATCAGCAGCGTTTGCTAACTCCTGAACCACTGCACCGCTGACAGAGCTGCGCACTTCAGTGACAAGGATCTTTGCGATGGGTTTGTCCTCGCGATAAATTTCAAATGGCATCCCTGGCTTCACGCCATCACGGGATCCAACCGACAAGACGGCGATGCCGAGGTCGGATTTTAAGCTGACAACTCGCGCATCTTGGAGGTTGCCGGGTTCGGCAACAACTTCAGACTGGGGCGCTGCGGCGACGCTAAGCACTTCTTCTGCTTTTGATAGGGCCTTGGAGAGACGCTCGCTAGAAGTTGCTTCTGGAGCAGGCACTGTTTTCGCAAACTGGAGGGAGGCCTCGGCCAGCTCCATCAGGCTATCAGCCAGCTTTCTACGGGAGTCTTCTGCGATGCGAAGGTCGCTGAGAGAGGAGAGCAGACGGTCCTGTGTCTGCTCGGTTGAGTTTTCCAAGGCGGCTATTCCGAGACCTTCCAAAAGACCGCGAAGTCTTTCATAACGATCTTTGAGTTCTGCTGCTTCCTGATTTGCGGCAGCCGCACTCTGCGTCAGAGCATCGTTTTTATCCTTGGCTGCTGACAACTGAGACTCTAAAGCCTGAATCTTCTGTGCAGCGACCTGAATCATTGCACTCTGCTCCTGAAACTCATAGGCGCTCTGTGCCTGCGCACTACCAAGCACCGCCACTGCTGCAAAGAGCAGCGAAGCGCGCTGGGTAAAGCGGTTGTTCAGGCAGGAGATCATTTGAGTAAAGTAAGGAGCAGCAGCGCGTTGATAAGATTACTTGGCAGCCTTGACAGTATGGGCACCGTGGCCCTTGAACATACGGGTCATGGAGAATTCACCAAGACGGTGACCAACCATGTTTTCCGTGACGTAAACGCTCACAAAGTCCTTGCCGTTGTGCACCAAGAAGGTGTGACCGACAAGATCTGGAGTGATCATTGAACTGCGAGCCCAGGTCTTCACCGGGCGCTTTTGACCAGCGTCATTGAGCTTGTCCACTTTGTCGAGCAGGGCTTGCTGGACAAAAGGTCCTTTTTTGAGTGAGCGTGCCATAGGGCTATAAAGTCAGGATTCGGAAAACAGGTTACTTCTTGGCGTGGCGGGTCTGAACGATTAGCTTGTTCGTCGCCTTTTTCTTGTTGCGGGTCTTCTCGCCCTTCGCATGGCCCCAAGGGCTGAGAAGGTGCTGACGACCACCACCGGACTTGGAACGACCTTCACCACCACCGTTCGGGTGGTCAATCGGGTTCATACACATACCACGGACGGTCGGGCGAGTGCCCTGCCAGCGTGTGCGGCCAGCCTTACCGGAAACCACGTTCATGTGCTCGGTATTACCGACCTGACCGATAGTTGCGTAACATTCAGCGTGAATTTTGCGAATCTCACCGGAGGGCATACGCACCAGGGCGTATTCACCTTCACGGTTGGAGAGAATCGCGGCCTGACCGGCAGCACGGGCGGCAACACCACCACGACCCTGAGTCAGTTCCACATTGTGGATGGATGTTCCCAGAGGGATCTTGCGGAGAGGAAGAGCATTGCCCACATCAGGAGCAGCCTTCTCACCGGCCATTACACTGGCTCCCACCGCGAGGGCGTTTGGAGCAAGGATGTAGGCGCGTTCGCCATCTTTGTATTCCACCAGGGCAATGCGGGCAGAGCGGTTCGGATCGTATTCGATCGCGATCACTTTGGCTGCTTCGTCACGGCGTACACGCTTGAAGTCGATCAGGCGGTAGCGGCGCTCATGACCACCACCGATGTGACGGGTCGTGATGCGGCCAGTGTTGTTGCGTCCGCCGGACTTACGAAGGGCAACCGTGAGGCTACGCTGCGGGCTGTCCTTAGTGATCTCCTCAAAGGAGTTCCACTCCTTGTAGCGGTTTGACGGGGTATTGGGCTTGAAAGTTTTCAGCGCCATGGCTCTGCGTCTTTCTGTTTAAAGGGTTACCGAAATTGAGGATTACACAAGGTCAAGACGCTCGCCGTCTTTCAGACGAACGATGGCTTTTTTCCAGTGGTTGGTGCGGCCATAATCAGCACGACGTTCGCGACGGGCTTTGCCTGCATAGTTGGCGGTGCGGACTGCTTCGACTTTCTTGCCGAAGTGTTTTTCGACTGCCTGCTTGATCTCCAGCTTGTTAGCCTTCGGATGCACGACGAACACATATTCATTGTTCATTTCGCCAAGCATCGTGGCTTTTTCTGTGAGACGAATCGTTTGGATGATCGATTGCGGATCTTTCATATTAAACTGCAGTCCTCCGGGCAAGAATTGGAAGTGCATCAGCGATCACGAGAACCTGCGGATAAAGCAGCAGATGTTCTGCATTGACCTCTTCAGCGGAGATGAGCTGGACATTCTGCACATTGCGTGCAGAGCGGAAGGTGAGTTCGTCAAAAGTTCCGACGATCAAAGTCTTCTTAGCCGATGAGAGAGCTTCAACAGCGCTCACAAAGCTTTTGGTTTTTCCATCAGTGGACAAACCAGCGATGGTGGAAACAGCTCCATCGGAAATGCGGGCAGTCAAAGCCGTGCGGAAGGCGAGCTTGCGAACGTTCTTCGTGGTCTTCTTCGACCAATCGCGAGTTTTAGGGCCGAAGACGACACCACCACCGGACCAGATCGGGGAGCGCTTGCTTCCCATACGGGCATTACCGGTGCCCTTCTGATTCCAGAGCTTCGAGCCGGAGCCGGAAACTTCTGCACGGGACTTGGTGTGGGCGTTACCCTGGCGGCGATTGGCGCGGTAAGCGACAAGGACGTCGTTGAGAGCCTGCTTGCCCTGATGACCCTCGACGAGGTTCAAGCTGGCTTGCTTGGCGCTTTCAGTGGAAAGGACGGTTGCTGACATGATTCAATTCCTCCGGGATTACTGGGCTGCGGGAGCAGGCTTCTTCTTGGCAGGGCGCACCACGACGATGCTGCCTTTGTTGCCAGGGATGGCTCCGCTGATGAGAAGCACGCCTTCTTCAGGACGGCTCTGGATGACTTTCAAATTCTGGGTGGTCACGCGATCCACACCGTCATGGCCTGGCATCTTCTGATTCTTCCAGACGAGACCTGGTGTCAGACGGCAACCGATGGAACCAGGACGACGATGCATCATGGAGCCGTGGGTCTGGGGCTGACCGGCAAAGTTCCAGCGTTTCACAACGCCCTGGAAACCTTTACCCTTGGTCGTCCCGATCACATCCACCCATTGACCTGCACTGAAGAGGCTTGCGTCGATCTTGGTATCGGCGGTGGGGAGAAGATCGTCGGAAGCGACGCGGAACTCTTTGATGATGCGCTTGGCAGTGACGCCATGCTTTTTGAAGTGACCGAGCACCGGCTTGGTCATACGGCTTTCCTTCTGGTCATCATAACCGAGCTGAACTGCGCTGTAGCCATCTTTGCCGGAAGCCTGTTTCACCTGAACCAAAGCGTTTCCGCTCACGTCCACGACGGTGACGGCGATGGCTTCACCTTTGTCGGTATAGACTTTCGTCATGCCGAGTTTTTTTCCAATCAATCCTAAAGACATAATGATTTACCTCCTGTGGGTCGTTCGAGGGGTGGAACTAGATTTTGATCGTGATGTCCACGCCGGAAGGAAGATTGAGCTTCTTCAGCTCGTCCACGGTGCGGGAGGTTGGGTCCACGATGTCAAGCAGGCGCTTGTGAGTGCGGATTTCGAACTGGTCCATGGACTTCTTGTCCACGTGCGGGGAACGGTTCACGGTGAACTTCTCGATGCGGGTCGGAAGAGGGATCGGGCCGGCCACTTTGGCACCCGTGCGCTTCGCCGTTTCCACGATATCGGCAGTGCTCTTGTCAAGCACGCGGTAGTCGTAAGCGCGGAGGCGGATTCTGATTCTCTGATTGCTCATGGCGTGTGTCCGTGAATGGTTATCTTTAAATGCTTAGTTCTTGGAGCCGCCGCGCTGCTCGACGATCTGTTCTACAATCTGCTGTGGCACCTGCTCAAAATGGGAGGGCTGCATGGAGTAGCTGGCGCGTCCAGAGGACAGTGTGCGGATGGCAGTGGAGTAACCGAACATTTCAGCCAGAGGAACTTCAGCACGCAAGATGGCGGTGGTGCCGCGGGTGTCCATGCCCTGGATCTTGCCACGGCGACGGTTAAGGTCACCCAGGATGTCTCCCTGATAATCTTCAGGTGTGGAGGCTTCCACAGCCATGATCGGCTCAAGCAGGATGCACTTGGCTTTCTTGAGGGCATCCTTCATGGCGAAGATGGCAGCCATCTTGAAAGCGTTTTCGTTGGAGTCCACGTCGTGGCTCGAACCGTCCAGAAGATCGATATGGATGTCGATGATCGGGTAGCCGGCAATGATGCCATTGAGGGTGGCTTCGACGCAGCCCGCTTTCGCAGGGTTGATGAATTCTTTCGGAATAGTACCGCCGACGACCTTGTTTTCGACCGTGACGCCCTTACCCTTCTCACCTGGATAAATCTTCAGGATCACGTGGCCATATTGACCGCGACCACCGGACTGCTTGACCAGCTTGCCTTCGCCTTCGGCTTCCTGCGTGAGGGTTTCACGGTAGGCAATCTGTGGCTTACCTGTGTTGGTTTCCACCTTGTGCTCGCGCTTGAGTCGGTCACAAAGAATTTCAAGGTGAAGCTCACCCATCCCGGCAATAATGGTCTGGCCGGTCTCTTCATCGGTTTTAACGAAGAAGGTTGGATCTTCTTCGGATAGACGCTGGAGGGCGTTACCCATCTTCTCCTGGTCACCCTTGGTCTTCGGCTCTACAGCCATGGAGATCACGGGCTCGGGGAAGGTCGGAGGCTCAAGGAGCACTTCCAGGCTTTGGTCACAGAATGTGTCGCCGGTGCGCACATCTTTCACACCCACGAGGGCAGCGATATCGCCAGAGTAGCAGCAGTCGATGTCCTTGTGGACACTGGCCTGAATCTGGATCAAGCGGCCCACACGCTCAGACTTGCGGGTGCGGGGATTGTAAATTGTGTCACCCTTGCGCACGCAGCCGGAATAGACGCGGAAGAAAACAAGGCGACCGAATTTGTCAGACCAAAGCTTGAAGCCCAGGGCGATGAACTTACCGTTGTCATCCGGGATGGCTTCGATCTCATTTTCCGGCTCATCGATCACATGGCCTTTCTGAGGAGCGATGTCGAGAGGTCCTGGAAGATAATCGATGACGGCATCAATCAGGTACTGGACACCTTTGTTCTTGAAAGCAGAACCACCAGCCATCGGGATAATCTTATTGGCGATCACGCAACGACGAAGTCCTTCTTTGAGCTGGGCGATGGAAATCGGCTGTTCTTCGAGGAACATCATTCCAATTTCTTCATCGTGGCTGCAAACCTGGTCGAGAAGGCCATCATAGGCTTCCTTGGCCTTGGCGATTTCAGCGCCTTCGAGTTCACGAACGGTGTAAGTGGAGCCGAAGCGGTCATCATCGTTATAGATAATTGCTTTGCCGTTCACCACGTCGATTTGGCCGATCAGATTGTCTTCAGCACCGATCGGGATCAGGATTGGCCAAGCATTGGCTCCCAGCTTCTCACGGACATCTTTCACCACGTTATCAAAGTTGGCACCTGTGCGGTCCATCTTATTAACAAAGGCGATACGAGGCACACCATACTTTTCAGCTTGGCGATAGACGGTTTCAGACTGCGGCTGCACGCCGGCCACACCACAAAGAACGAAGATGGCACCATCAAGAACGCGAAGGGAACGCTCAACCTCAGCCGTGAAGTCCACGTGCCCAGGAGTGTCAATGATGTTCACCCGCATGTCTTCATTTTCACGCAGCTTGAAAATCCCCTCTTCCTTGAGCTGCTTCCAGCGCGCCGTCACGGCAGCAGAGGTGATCGTAATACCACGCTCTTTTTCCTGCTCCATCCAGTCGGTGGTGGCAGCACCATCATGCACTTCACCGATTCTGTGAATCATACCCGTGTAAAACAGGATACGCTCAGTCAGTGTGGTCTTGCCCGCATCAATGTGAGCACAGATCCCGATGTTACGGGTGCGCTCCAGAGGATATTCGCGGTTGGGAGAGTTAGGATTCGACATGGGACAGAAAAGTGTGGTGTGAACGAAACAGTGTGATGGGAAAAGCCGCTAAATTAGAAGCGGAAGTGAGCGAACGCACGGTTGGCCTGAGCCTGCTTATGCACATCGTCACGCTTGCGAACAGCGGAACCCTGACCTGTTGAAGCTTCCTTGAGCTCGTTAGCAAGAGCCCGATGCATCGGGACGCCCTTGCGACCACGAGCATAACCCACAATCCAGCGCATCGCCAAGGACTCGGAGCGCCCAGTGCTGACTTCTAGAGGCACCTGGTAAGTTGCACCACCCACACGACGGGCCTTGACTTCGACCTTAGGCTTGGCGTTATCAATCGCACGATTGAAAAGATCGAGAGGGTCAATGGAATCGGTTTTCTCGTTAAGCTGCTCAATGGCGGCGTAAACAATGCGCTCAGCGAGCGACTTTTTGCCACTCTGCATGACACGGGCAATCAGGTGAGCCACAAGCTCGCTATCATAGCGGGAGTCTTTGTGAACTGGCTTGTCGTAAACTCGTTTTCTGCGGGCCATAACGGTAAAAGGGTCGGTGTGGACTTAACGGATGATTAATTCAACAGAGGCTTATTTCTTGCCTTTGGCAGGAGCGGCGGCGGCAGCACCTTTCTTCGGACGCTTAGCACCATATTTGGAACGACCACGGCGGCGCTTATCCACACCCAAGCAGTCAAGAGTTCCGCGAACGATGTGATAACGAACACCCGGCAAATCCTTCACACGACCGCCACGAACCAACACGATGCTGTGCTCCTGGAGGTTGTGACCTTCACCGCCAATGTAGGCGATCACTTCGAAACCGTTCGTCAGACGAACTTTGGCAACCTTACGCAAAGCCGAGTTTGGCTTTTTGGGCGTGCGGGTCATGACCTGAAGGCAAACGCCGCGACGCTGCGGGCAGCTCTCAAGCGCAGGCGACTTCGACTTCACCGCTTTATCTTTGCGGCCGTGTCTGACGAGTTGATTGATGGTGGGCATGGTCTGAAAAATGTTCCGTTCCTAAATGACCTCAATGGGCATGGAATCAGAAGAAGACAGTGCCTCCACCCTCGAAAGGGTTTAGCACAGTGTTTTTCCGGTTCACTGCTCCGATAGCAAAGACTCACTTTCGTGGGTCGTTAGCCAGCGTTCACGGGGAACGCTTGGGCCGGGGAGCGCGCACCTTGGGTGCGATCTTAGTTTGTGCAAGATGTTTTTCGTCTGTTTGTGAAGTTTTTCACACCTCAAAATCCTAACTTATGTTAATCATCTCAACTCTTCTGCGCTCTTTCCCGGCTTCAATAAGAAAGACCAGCCTTTAGTTAGGCCACTCTGGAAGCCTTGTTTTATAAGCCTCCCAGTGAAAACGACCTCACTTTCAAAGGGTTTTAACAGCGATTTCATGCCGCTCGAACTACGACTTATTGCGACAGGGGGAGCATCGCAGTTATTTACACTCAGTCATCATTTCAGGCTCGCTTGAGAAGCGCCTCCCCGTCCCTTCCGAAGACGACAGCACCTCATTTACCGGCGCAATCCGGGCACTGACCGAAGAATTCGAGCTCATGATAGAGCTTCTTGAAGCCAGATTTCTTTGCGATCTGCTTCTCCAGGGCCTGCACCGGACAGGTGATATCCAGCTTTTCGATTCTGCCACACTCATTGCAAATCAGGTAGTCGCTGTGCTCCCCAGGCAAAATCATGGTGTAATAGGCCGCGCGGTCATGCAGTCCCAGACGACGGATGAGCGCACGCTCCTCCAGTTTCATCAGCAGGCGGTAAACCGTGGCTTTGTCTGCCCCGCTGTCGAGGTGCTCCGACTCTGCAATATCGGCCAGTGTGAGCGGCTGACAGGCATCAATCAGGATAGAAAGCACATTCTCCAAGGCTTTGGTGCGGCGCAGGCCTGCCCCCCGGGCACGTTCCATGGCTTCTGTTAGCAGCTTTTCAGGCTCCGGACGGAAGCAGCCTTCGTGGTGGTGATGGTGGTGTTTGCTCACAGCCGGTCAATCTGCCGAATTCATACGCCGTGCAAAGCGGGTTTCTCCAAAACAAAGACATCTACCATATTTAGACAGCGCAAATCGAATACAGAAGCGATTCATCACAGGAATTTATCAACGGATTAACATAGCGGATGCAACTGTAGGGACTCAAAAACATCTTGTTGCAATCACCTAATTTGTTAGGCGGTGCCGAGACGGGTTAAAGCGAGAGTACAGCCACTCGAGCCTTCTACATGCATAATGCATCGACGTCACCATTCCATACAAATGGAATTCTCTTCCGATACTTCTGTGTGGAGAACTGGTCGCATTGCTGACGCTGGCACAGCAGATGCTAATTCTGGAAATACCCCCCCGGTTAAAGTCGTCATCTTTTTATCAAAGCAGCTGTTCAAGGCCATGGAAGTCCACGGCCTCAAACTTAGCTAGAGGATTTCCCCCTCACCAGGATAAAAGATCAAGCTTCGCTGGTGAGGAAGTCCTTCAATACTATGAACTCACAGCATCTTGGTATCCATTTGATAAATCCTGCAAGGGACTCCTGGGCCATCGGTCTCTTCATTTTTTGCAGTCTATTTTTAAACAGCCAATCTCTAGCAGCCGACAGCTCATGGAATGTGAATGCTGCGGGTTCCTGGAACCTGGGGACAAACTGGACATCGGGGGTACCTGGTGCCACTACCGGTTCCGCTAGCACAGACATCGCCACCTTTGGCTTCACGCTTACAGAGGCACGAACTATCACGGTGGATGCAAATCGAAACATCGGCGGCATAACCTTCAGCAATACATCCGCCTTTGGTTACACACTCTCCGGCAGCACAGGTTCATTGCTTTTGAGCAACGGTGGCGTGATTCAAAACCTCGCAGGCACAGGCAACCACACGAACACAATCACCAACCCTGTGATCATTCAGGGAAATAATGGCACGGCCACCTTCTCAGCCAACGCCACCTCTGCAACCAGCCTTCTACTCATTGGTACATCGACAGCTACACCCATCTCTGGTGTCTCGACAACCGGCAACATCACGACTCTCACCCTAAACGGCTCCAACACTGCCATCGGCAACACAGTTGGAATTTTGAGCGACGGCACGGCAGGAGGTAAGTTGGCGCTTGTCAAAAATGACGTGGGTACGTGGTCGCTCGGTGTAGCGTCAAACTCCAGCACCTTCTCGGGCGGTATCACGATTAATGCCGGCACCCTACGCGGAATATCCAACGCTTCCGGGCAGTCGTTTGGCGCGGCGAATGCGGTTACTTTCGCCAATACCGCCGGGGCGACTCTTGACATGAGTGTCACTACGGGAAATCAGTCCGTCGGCTCACTCGCAGGCGGCGGCTCGACAGGCGGAAATGTCACGCTGGGGGCCAACACGCTGACTCTCGGGTTAAATAACGCAAATGCCACTTACGCAGGCACCATCAGCGGGACGGGTGGCATCATCAAAGTCGGCACTGGCACACAGACCTTCACAGGCACGCATACTTACACTGGGGTTACCCGCGTTAACGGCGGCACCCTCGCCCTGGACTTCTCCGCGACAACGGCACCTGCCACTAACATCATCGTTGCGACATCCGTGCTCAATCTGGCAAATGGCACACTGCGTCTCATTGGTAAAGCCAGCAGTACGAATAGCCAGGCGTTTGCCAGCACATCTCTCATCGCGGGCACCTCCTCGGCAGTCTTGCTAACGGCCGATGCCACAAGCAATCCACTTTTAGTCAGTCTCGGCGCGATCACCCGAGGGGCAGGAGCTACCCTGAACCTAACCCTGCCTGCTGGGACGCAAAACACAACGAACGGCATCCGCACGACAACAACAAACATGCGCAGCAATGTGCTGACAAACTCCACCGACGTCGCTTATGCCACTGTTGGCGGTAATACCTGGGCCAGCGTGAGTGGAGGCAATATTGTTTCTTTCACAGGCACTTACAGCACTGGCAACGCGAGCTACACTACGAACAACAATATCGATGTCACTGACGGAGACTCGGTCAGTGGAGTCACTGTCAATACGTTGCGTTTCAATGGTAATCACACCCTCAGCCTCACCGGGAATAACATCGTCGCCACAGGGGGCGTCCTTATCACCAGTGCCGCTACGTCCGAAGCCAGGATCACCGGTGGCACATTGCAATCCAGCGGCACAGCAGATGCACTGACTTTCATCAACAACGGCAGCAAGTTCACCGTCGATTCCACCATCGCCAACAATGGCGCGGATGCCACAGTGCTCACGCTCGCCGGGGCAGGCACCACGACTCTCAATGGCAACAACACCTACACGGGTGCCACCTACATCACAGGAGGCACAGTGAAACTCGGCAGCGCTACCGCGCTGGGAACAGCAGGTGCGGTGACATTTGCAGACAATACCGCCGCCATCCTGGACGTGAATGGCCTGGATATCTCTCTGGCCACACTGGCGGGTGGCGGTGGCCAGGGCATCTCAGGCGGCATGATCACCGTTGGCACATCCGGCGGCACGGTGGCTGTCGGCACGCAGACGCTCACACTTGGCACGAGCGGCGTGGGTACCTCGACCTACGGGGGCAATATTTCAGGCACAACTGGGAGCCTGATCAAAGTCGGGACCAATGTGCAGAGACTGACGGGTGCGAATAGTTTGACCGGTGGCGTCATCATTAAATCTGGTGTACTTGCCGCCTCCGGCGTCACCGGTAACAACGCCTTGGGCAGTGGCACCATCACCCTTGGTGACAGCGCAGGAGGCAGCGCGGACGCGGTATTGCGCGTGGGCAACATTGTCGGCGTCGTCGGCGGCTACATTTATACCAATCAAATCGTCCTGGCACCAAACACGACAGGCTTGCTGGACATCAACAGCAACGGCAGTGCCGGCTCTATGGATCTGCGGGGCGGAGTCACAGGACCGAATAATTTCAGCATCAACTCATCTACAGGCGGTGGTGGAACCCTGATTTTTAGCACTAACCCCATCAACAATATGGGAACCCTCACGATCGGTGGTACAACCTCCAACACAAACATTAGCATTACCGGCGGTATCGGGCCGAATGTCACGAATGTGGCCCTTATCCGAAATAACACCCGTTCCACTTCAAATAACGGTATCACGATATCAAGCAGCGCAGTCAACAACAATGGCACCATCTCCAATACCGGCACGCAAGTCCAGAGCAACACCATCAGCGCAGTCATCGGAAGCAACATCACCGGCATCATTCAAAACAGCTCCACCGCCAGCCTGACCGTCAGCGGGGCAAACCTATTCAGCGCACCCATCACAGTACTGCAAGGAAGTCTCACACTGGGGACCAGCCTTCAAGCCGCCGGCATCAGCTCTGCCGTGAGCTTAACAAACGTCGCCAACGCCGTAATCAACATCACGACAACCGCCCAAAATTTCGGTTCACTCGCCGGAGGCGGCACCACCGGAGGGAATGTGAGCTTCAATACCACCAGTAATGCCGCTGGAACCCTGACCGTTGGCAGCAACCACACTAACACTACGTACAGCGGCGTGATCGGCGGCACAGCCACCACTGTCGCCCTGCGCAAAACCGGCACAGGCACACTCACACTCAACAACGCAAGTGTCCTCGGGGGCGGCACCATTGCGATCAATGGCGCACTCTTGCTCGACTACGCCACGGTCGATCCACAGGGCTCTGGTGCGCTGACATTGAGCGGCGGTCAGATTACTTTCAAGGGTGCCCCCTCAGGCACCACGACTGACCTCGTGGGCACTGTCACCACAGTCACCAACAGCCGCAGCAGCATTGCCGTGCAAAACAACGCCGTCATCACAACCGGCGCTTGGACCTCAGGCGGCTCTAGCAATCCCGTGTTGGTAGATCTTTCCTCAGGCGCTACAAGCACCCTCAAGACCACCGCGGCCTTTGCAACGACAGACAGCGCAACGGCAGCTCCCATCAATCTCAACGGGATTGTGATGCTGGGCACGACGAGCGCTCTCTCCAAACGCGCCAATGTTTATGTCAAAGATTCCACCGGCATCGGCTTCGCTACGCAGGACGGGGCAAGTAACATCGTGCGCTACACGGGTGCCACTTCACTTGATGGAAACCTCAACGGCGTAACCACAAACACCACCAACTACCGTCTCAGTGCCGATCTAACTCGCACCGCAGATCTGAATTTCCAAACGCTGGAAATCAATACCGTAGGTGGGTCGGTGACCCTCAACATGGGCGAGAACGATCTCACCGCCAATGCTTCAGGGCGTAGCATCCTTGTCACAGGCGTCGGCGATGCCATGATCACCGGAACCACCGGTATCATCACCGGCAGCAACATCCTGAATATTGCCAACTACGGAACAGGCACGACCACACTGGGCATGAATCTGGTCAGCAATGCATTGACCAAAAACGGCCCTGGTCTGGTCATTTACACAGGGAATACCATGAGCGGCGACACCCATATCACCGAGGGCACGCTACGCTTTGCCACAGATTTGGATTATTCCACAAACGTCGTGCGCATCTATGGTGGTGGAGTCTTTGAACTGGGTGCCGATCTCAATGCTGCCACGGCCGGAGATTTTACTAAACCCTTGGCAAATTCTGTAAACGGTGTGGTGCTGGTCGGAGATGGCGGCTTCAGTGCCCACAACGCGGATCGCACGGTCAGCATCGGCTCCGGGGCGGCGCTCACCTGGGGCAGCGGCTTCTTCCTTGCCGATCCTACAGCAGGCACCACCGACAACGACTACATCTTTAAGCTTGGCTCAGCGACCTCCACTCACACCCTGGAATTTCAAAACGCCATCAACCTCGGTGTTCGCCAGCGTGTCATTGAGGTGGCTGACGGCACAAGTAGTACCAACGTCGATGCGCGGCTCACTGGCGTGCTCAGCGGTACCAATGGCCGTTTGCTAAAGATTGGAACAGGCACGCTCCAACTTACAGGCATCAATACCTACACAGGCAGCACCACCATCCGCGCAGGCGCTTTGCAAGTGGGCCAAGGTGGCATTGGAAGGACAGGAACTGGGGCCGTCAATGTGGAAAATGGTGGAACGCTCCTCGGCACCGGTCTCATCGCAGGCTCCAGCTTCTCGGCCGGAAGTGGCTCCAAGATTCACGCAGGCGACACCACGGCCGTGAGTAGCTACGGCACACTGACCTTCACGCCAGGGTCAGGCTCAGGAACCTTCAACTTTCAAAATGGTAGTTCAGTGATCCTCGGCATCCATGCCGACGGCACTTCGGATTTGCTCAATTTCGTTGGTACAGGCACCAACACCTTGCTCTTCAACGGCAGTCTAACGGTTGGTCCATCCACTCTAACACCAACGACTGAAAAGATTTTCAATCTACTCGATTGGTCAGGACTAACCTCAGCCCCAACTTTCGCCAGCCATTTCAGCTACACGGGTCTGCTCTATGGCAATGAGGATGAAGCGAGTGGCCTCGATTTGCCTGACATCTACGGCTCCGGTTATGCCTGGGATATCAGCCAGTTTACCACCAACGGCAGCATCTCTTTAATCATTCCCGAACCGGGGCGCGCGCTATTGCTTTTGGGCGGCCTGACCGGCCTGCTAATGCGCCGCCGTCGCATCTAGAAAACATACATGAGATATCCGGATCGAGGCCTTAGATAACGATGACTGCTTGCTAAACATCGAGTGCTGGCGCTTCATTTTCGAGGCAAGGATCAAACACACAACTGTCGGATAACCAGTTCCGCGAGCCGGTCGATCAGAATAATCAAGATCACCGCCCTCACGCATAAAGTCACGGTTCCAATCCATCGACGACTGGGATTGCTTCGAGTTCTGTCAACTTGGCTTCCCTGAAATGATGACTGCCGTTTATAGGACGTGGTCGAGAGAATCTGAGGCGGTTGACTATCAGGAGGTTCGCGGATAGCGACGACTGCAAAGGTTTGATATGATTTGACGTCTGCCAAGAATCAAAATGTGAATGCATTGAGATTTTTTGTAACGAATGCGCATCGACCAGGTGGAATGGAGCACAAGAGATGAATATCCACGCTCCACTATCGCGATATCCGACTTTGAAGACCGTTCTAAGTCTTCTTATCCACCGGTTGATGGCCTCAATGATCCATCACCCTGCCTGTCGGGTCGGCCTGGTTCTGTTTTTTTCCGTCGCCACGGTGTCCACCCTGAATGCGGCAACCGTCCAGGTAACCAATTATGCAGCACCCGGTCACTTGATTGATTCCAAAGCGGACAGCATTGCGGTGCAGGCGGAGTATGATTTTAAGGCGAGTCAGAGCGCCGCGCCGCAAGTGACTCGGGAGTTGCGATTCCGACTGCTCGATCCGTCAGGGACACCCGTCGCTCTGAATGTGTCGGGGGTTTTGCATCCCTTTGTGACGGTGGTCGACCTCTTTAACAATCCCCTGATCGATGTGGTGCGCACGGTGAATGCGAACCTGCGGCCCTTTGAGCGGCTGATCCCCGGCACGCTGTATCGCGCGCAGGTGGAGGTGGTGACGCTCAATCAAACGGCGACGGAAGCTCCGGGGCGGACTTACCTGCACTTCCTGAACAACGGTCCTGCAGGGCGGCTGAATGTGGTGATGGAACTGCTGCAACCGACGCTGAACTCGGCCTTTGTGATCAATACCGTGACTGGCAAAGACCAGCTCTCCATCCTCGCGCCTTACAACCTTCATCGCTTCTCCTCAGGAGCCCCGGCAGCGACGGTGCAGAGCAGCTTCACGCTGGAGCTGGTAGATGATCTGAACAACGTGATCAGCACCACGAACGCGTCTCATACGACGGATGCCATCGCGGGAACAAACGGCGGATCTCCGGCTTCTCAACTGGGTGTGGCGGTCCTGGCGATGCCGCCTGGGGCGCAGCTCGATGCGGTGAATCGCACGTATCGGGTGCGGGTGACGGCCTCTCACAATGACTTGCCGGGGGGCATGATGAATCAGTCGCACAACACGGTTATCAGCCCCGCACGTCAGGTGCTGCATTTTAATGGCGTGCTACAATTTGGCTCAGGAGCGGGTTTGATGGGATCGGTCTTCACGAATGTGAGCAACGATCCTGTGGCAGGGGCGACAGTGGCTGGTGGGGTGGAGACCTCGCTGACGATCCCGGCGGGCGGTGCGGTGCTGGGCGCGGGTGCCGCTTACACCTTCGGCAATGGAGGCAATCTGCCGGTGCGGGTGCTGGCCAATGGCAACGCGGTTTACACCGGGGGCGGCTTTTTGCCGGTCAACCAACCCGCGAATGACAAGGCAACGCTGGCAGGGGTGAAGATCGAGCGCGTCGCGGGCGGATTGGAGGTGGGGCCAACAGGCGCTCGTGCAGCGGCTTTAAAAGTGCGGCTGCCCCATGGCCTGGGTTATGCGGTCAATGCGGGGGATCGTCTGCTGAGCAATACGTTGACGGCATCGAACGTTTCGCTCAATGCGCAGCTGCTGCCGACGGCGGCGACGATTCCTTTCGCGACTCAGGGTTGGTTCAATGAGGAGTCGAAGCCAGTGATGGTGCAGTTCAATGGCGTGACGTGGACGACTGCGCAGGGCACCTTTGCCTTCACCACAGTGGCGACGAGGTTTGTGCGAGAAGCGGTCACGGATGCTCTTGAGGGACACGTTCCCTATTTGACGAATCCAGAAGAAGGCCTACGTCGCTCCAACGATCACTATTATCGGGCGGTATCGGGTTTCACGGCGAACTCTGCGGTGGTGAGCACGGCGGCCAATGGCGATGCGCAGCTCTCGGGCACACTGACCTTTGGCCTGCTGGCCGTGAACAAGTTCCTGCCCCACTTCCCGTATTCCGTCGATACGGATGGGCACTCGCTCTCCTTTGCCAGCGGGCAGATGAAGATCGAGCTGGATCTGGTGGTGCCTGCCAGCAGTTACCTGGGCAACGTGCCGATCTTTGCGCTGAACTTCGATCGCTCCTGTGCCAATGCTTCGGAAACGGCGACCTGCCCCACCGATGGCGTGCAGGACTGGGGGCTGCTGTTTTTCCAAGCGGACGATGCGGGCGGGGTGACGCGGCCTCTTCGCTTCACCCGCGATGGTGGCCTCAGCGCGCAGGGGACGCTGATCGGGGCAGATGCATTGCTTGCCTGGGGCAAAGATCCCGAGGTGGCGGCTCGCTACGCTCAGGAACTGAGCGCCAAGTTCAATCGCGGCGGTTATCACATGCCAGGTCATTGTTTGGCCGGTGGCACGGCGGCGCTGGACCCCAACTTTGAAACCCCGAACAGTGAGGAATCCGATCCTGTGAAAGGACCTGCCGCGATCTTGCTCAGCGGCGTGATTCCCTTCAGCGCGAATTCACCCGACTCCCTGGAGCGACCCGGCATCGCCGAAGTCAAAGAGGGCAACCTGCCAGCCTACGGTTATGCTCTCGGCAACGGCGACTATGCGGGCCTCAACATGCGCGTCTCAGCACAGGCAATGCAGGCGCGATCGGTCATTGGCAATTTCCGTTCAGACTACTATGATCTGGCCACCAGCTCGAAGTATTACGTGCGCGCCTCCGGCGTCAGCGGACGACATCAGGCGCTCGATTTCGCCGGTGGGCTTGTCATCTATGGTTATGACTTGGAGCTGACTCGCTACGGCCTGGGCTATCTCTCAAACCTCAACACGCTCTCCGACACCGCCGGCCAGATCGACATCCCGGTGCCCTCGAACGTCACGTTTCCCTTTGAAGAAATGACCTTCACCTGCACGGGTGGCATCAAGGCGGCGGAGGTCGCAAAGGATGCCCTCGGTGTGAAAAAGGTGCTCGGCATGGGTTACTGGGACGCGGACTTTTATCCGCTGGCCTACATCTTCGCCACCGACAGTCCCTGCTCCGAGGCACCCAAGTTTGGTGTGCTCTCGCGTGCCTTCTGCTCGCTGATGCCGGGCGTTGCCCTCAATGGTCCATTCGGCTTTGAGACCAACGGGCAACTTCTACGCCCTTCCGATGGCTACTCGCGCCTGAACTCCCGCTTGGTGCTGCCCTCGAACTGTGCATTACCTGGTCCAGGAAACGAGACTTACACCTTCGAGCCTGCGACCACGGCCTACCTCAATCACCAGCCCAACTTCACCGCCGGACCGGGTTTCATGACCCTGCTCGGCAAGCTGCGCGTGCCCTTCTTTCGCAGCACCAGCGTCGCCATCCACAGCACCGCCCGTGAGGAACCCGGCCCCGCTCTTTCGGTGCCTTACCACATCATGCGCAAGCATGTGAACATCACCTCCGACCCGCAGGTCGATGACCTGGAAAATCGCGGTTACCCCACAGATGCGAGCTTGGCCGTCTATCGTGAGGCCGGGCGCGGACGCGGCGCTTCCGCCCCTGACTACACGCCAAAGGCAAGGGCCATCTGGCTCGGCGTGACGAACATGTTCGACTTTGACATCGCCTGGGATTCCACCAGCCGCACCTTCACCTCACTGGACAGCAGCACGAATCTCTTTGCGGTCGAAACCCGCAGCAAGCTGGAACTGCTCACGCCCTCGGTGGCCAAGCTGAACTTCGGCCTCGACTACGGGATCAAGAAACTCGATCTCACGGGCTTCGTCACGGATGCCTCCCGACGCGGCACCGATTGGCTGGCCAGCCTGACCGATGCCGCAGGCGATGAATTGGCCAACACGATGAAGAGCGTGATCGAGACCGGCGAGGCCTATGTGAAAAGCAATCTCGAAGAGGTCCTGGATGACCTGCTGGGCTCCGTTCTCGATGGTCAGATCGATGACTTGCGGGACAGTTTTGAAGACCGGGTGGACAGTGAGATCGATGAGCTGTTAGGCCCGATTGACGGCTTTGCCGAAGATGCTGTGGCGGCCATTCAGGGCTCCATTCCAGACAGTGTGGTGCGAGACATCAACACCCACCTCAACAATGCCTCCAGCGGCATTGGCGGGATTCAGGCGGTGACGACCCCTGCGGGCTTTGGCACACTGGGCCGTTCCTTCATCCGCAAAAATGCCCCCGGCCTGGCTGGCACCGCAGCGACCGTTTTCAGCACAAGCAACCTGACGCGCAATCCCGTTCCTGGACTGGCGGATTTGAATCAGCGAGCCAATGAAATCACGGGCTATGTGGATGATCTCCGCGCCCTCACCAACAACGGTGCCAATGGCGTGGAGCAGCAACTGGAAGCCGCCATCCTTGCCTCAGCGGACGACCTTCGGGCCGCCATTAAGCAGGGCATCAAAGACGCGCTACGGGATCTGATCATCAGCGCGCCTGGAGGGCAACATGCCGTGGACATTTATGGAATGAGCGAGGAGGAACTGGAGGCGCGCATCAAAAAGAAAGTGGTCCAAGCCCTCCTCCAATCCGAGTTTGCCAACCGCCTGCGTCAGGTGGCGCATGAGAAGATCGATGCAGTCGCGGAACTGTATCGCGAAAGCTTCCGCTCCCTCTTCACCCTCATCAATGCCTATGTGCAGGCCGAGGCCACCAAACATCTGCAACCGGTGGACAACGAGGTGAATAGTGTGCTCGGGCCGTTGAGCAAGTGGCTGGGCACGGGGCAACTGATCGGCTACGCGCAGATCAATGGTGACACTTTGCGAGAGCTGCGTCTCGATGGGAAATTCCAATGGAAGTGCCCGAGCAATCTCGAATACAAAGGCTCGCTTACCATCAAGCAACTGCACACGAAGACGGATGGTGGAGAATGTGTACCCAAAGGCAAGGAAGCTCATGAAGTCACCATCACGGCCAGAGACGTGGACGTGGCCTGGGTACTGGACGGCTTGAAGGCAAACATCAACGTCATGGCCATCGTTGAGTCCAAACCCGATAAGGAAGGCTTCACCATCGAAGGCATTGGCGGATCGGTGGAGAGCGCAAAGCCTTTCAAATACGAGGCCTTCAGCGTCGAGAAGATCGGTTTTGGCGTGAGCATGTCCGGGCAGTATGGAACCTATCTCGTCGCAGCGGCCCAGATGAAGCTGGACGCTTATGAAGTCGGCGGCGGACTCTTCTTTGGCACTACCTGCTCCATCGCTCCGCTGGCCATGGTGGACCCTGAGTTCGCTGGCTCCATCGGCGCACCGCCTTTCAGCGGTGCCTATGTCTATGGCATGGGGCGCTTCCCCATCATCAATGCCGGCTGTGCGCTGCGGGTCTCCATCGGCATCGGTGCCGGGTTCTTTTACTTCACCGAGGGGCATGTCCTGGGCGCACGCTTCACGGGCGAGGTCAGTGGCGAGGCGATCTGCCTGGTCAATGTCAGCGGCAAACTGGACATCCTGGCGCGCTATAGTTTCGAGTCGAAAAGCAAATACGCCGAGGGCCAGCTCAGGCTCAAAGGCAAAGCGGGCAAATGCCCCTTCTGCGTGAAATTCGGCAAGACCTTCAAAATGGCTTACGACGATGGCAAACTCAAAAAGAAGTAACATGAAATCCGCTGTCTTTACTCAAACTCGGCTCCTGCTGACGACCGCGTTGCTGATGACGCTGGGCGCGCTGACAGCGCAGGCTCAGGATCGCTCGCTGGTCACCGGTGGCACCACGTATGACTCGCCCAATGGAGGGCGCTGGGCTTACCTGTTCTGGCGCACGGAAGATCCCACGGCCTTTCTTTCCAACGGAGCCTTTGGCAGCTCGACGTTTGTCATTTATGCCAAATTAGGCGCGTCCAATTCCGTGGCTCCTTATGCCAAGGTGACGGATGTGTCTCCGCAGAACAACACCAGTGCCGTGGCCGCTCTGCTGGGACGCTCCATTAACTTGGGACAAAACCTGACGCTGCTGAATGAACGCATTGACGAGATCTTCGCCCCGCTGCTGCCCTTGCAAGGCGGCGGCACGGTGGCGGATTTTCTCTTGGCGGACAAGGTCGGTGTGTTGCTGGCAGCGGCATCTAACAATGAAGAGGTGGCGCAGAATCTCTTCTTCCTCGCACGCTCGCATCCAGGCATCGATCTCGTGCGCGGTGGCGGCGTGGCTTTGCCCATCGCGGCGGCGCTGACCACCTTTGAGGTGCGTCTTGTCAACGAAGCGGGTGAAGAAGTCGCCGTGGTGGGGCGCGTGACCCTGGATGGCACCGTCCCTGCCCCTCGCCTGCCCGCGCCAGGACGGCCCATCTCTGTGCCGGTGGTGGCTGAGAAAAAACTCAACGACCTGGGAGACATCCCGGCCGTTGCACTGAACGAAGAACGTCAAGCCATCCTCAATCGAACCCTCGACCGCGTGGCGCGTCTGCGCTGGGCCACGCCAGACAATCTGCGCCGCCTGTCCGTGCTTCAGCATGGATACAATGTCTATCGTGTGGAACGTGGCTTCGCTGAAACCAATGGCTGGCATGTCAACCCACCCACTCCTGCGGCCCTGCGCGAACTCGCTGACAAAGCCACGGTTCCCGAAGTCAAACGCGCCAACACAGAAAGCCCGGTGATCCCCGAAGAGGAATTCGATGGCAATCAGGTGATCGATTTCGAAAGCAACAGCGAGGCCTTTTTTGTCGATGATCAACGCACGCTGCCGGGTGTGGAGAAGGCTTTTGTGCATGGCTCGCAATACTATTACTTCGTCGCCGCACGCGATGTGCTGGGGCGTGATGGCCTCGTCTCACAAGGCACGCTGGTGACGATGCTCAATCGCTTGCCGCCCACCCCTGCCCAAGGCGTGCGCACCACCAATGAGTATGCCTGGACCGCTGGCGCTGGCTCCACCCAACTCCTGCGCGTGCGTTGGGAGCCTGAGCCGCCGATTGTCCCTGGAGTCAATGATCGCGGTGAGTTGCGTTACCACGTCTTTCGCTGGCCCACGGCAGATGCCTATCAAAAGTATCTCAGTCAGTTGGATGTCTCGTTTCTCGATGGCGAAGGCCGTCAATTTGGCCGTATCACGCCTGAGGAAGGTTTGGCTTTCGCCCCTGGAGTGCAGCCTAGCTTCTTGGACAACACCCCGGATGCACCGAACGAAAGCACCCCGCGCCGCACCTACTGGTACACGGTGGTGAGTGTGGAAAAGGTGGACTTGGACCCACTCGAAGGCGGTGGTTCTTATTTAAACATCTCCGGCCACAGCGCTCCCGGGTCCGGCATCATCCGAAAGTGGGATGGCCCCGCAGCACCGGAGACGGACGTCTATGTGGACTGCTATCAACCAGGGATCACGCTGGCTGACAACGTCATCTATACGGTCCCCATCGCTGAGCAGACCGAAGGCTTTGTGCAACTGCGCCTGGAATGCAATCGCGAGACTCCCACAGGCATTCATTGGGTGGAGTTCATTGTCTCGGGCGAGTCTCTTGGACGCACCTACTTTGCCAATGGAGCGGTCAATCTTCAGCGCACGTTCTCGCTGGAAGAGTCCGAGTTGCTGTCCCTCCTGGATGAAGCGACGCAGGGCAAACCTTTCCTGCAAGTCATCGCCGGATCGGATCTTGGCGAGGGTGTGGTGAGCGAAACTCTGACCGTAAACGCAGCCACCGTCACAGGCACCCTGAACACTTACAAAGATGCGGCGGATGGCATCAAGCTTCTCATTACCGCCAATCTCAGTTCCAACCGAACCCTGTTATCGGAAGCCTGCACGGGCGGTGTGATCTTGCCGGAGAACCCCACCACCGGCGTGGTGCCTCCGATTGATGGCGTCATCATCGTCGGTCCCGAGACACCGGAGTGGCGCATCTACCGCCGGATTGATGATGGCGAGCTGTTTCAAGTGGCCAGCGGCACTCATAAATTGACGGAGCGCGGCCCGGTCGCCTGGGTTGCCAAGGCCACCGATGCCGAAGGCGCGCTCATTGATGACTCTGAAGACTACATCGAACCTCCAGCCAATGGCGGACGCATTTGCTACTACATCCAAACCTTTGACGTGGATGGCAATGGCAGCCCCTTCACCACAGTTTGCCTGAACTCACTCCCGCTCGGTGTCGCTACCGGTCAGGCCCAGGCGCATCGTCCCGTCATCAGTGAGATCACCCCCATCGGCACCGGCGTGGAGCAAGATCCCGCCAAGCTGCGCATTCGCTGGTCAGCCTCCACCGGGGCGACGAAGCGCTTTCATATCCTCATCAATGATGGCAGCCACAGCCCGCAACAGATTTACTCGGTGGACGGTCTCGGTGCCAATCTTGTGCCCCAGGGCATCGAAGACGGCAGCCAGCGCGGACGCGCCGGAGTTTATCCCATTCTGCGCTACAACGCCCGCGCCCCGAAGCCCGGCGGTGGTTACCTAGAGGACACTTTTCAAATCGATCTGCCAGCGAGATCGGGCCGCAACTACCGCGTGAGCATCCAGGCGGTCGCACTCTCCCGCTCCACAGATCGCAGCAACCGTGTACGCGACTGGGGTGTCATCGCCACCAGCGATCCGGTGGATGTCGTCTGGACCAATCCCACCCTGCCCGCCACCCAACAACCCGATGCCATGGCTTGGCCGCAACGGCTCGCCGACACAGGCACGTTGAATCCACAAGTGTGGGCCAAGTTTCTCGATGGCAGCATCCAGGGCGTGGGCATTCGTGTCGGCCAGATAACGGTGGAGAGCTACGGCACTTTCTCCGATGGCAAGCCTGGTTACACCGTGCCAATGCCTTTCGTCGGGGGTCACGTTGCTGCGAAGGCCTTCCTGTTTCAGAACCTGGAAGTGGGCGAGCGCTTCCGTGTGAGAACACGTCCCGTGCTGCCCGTCACGCTCTATCGTTACCGTGTGCCCGAGGGTGCCGAAGCGAATCCCGACCTAACGAAAAGCTCCGACATCGTGCAGGTCAGCCCGCTTATTGAACAGGTCGGTTATGAGCACACGGAGAACGAACAAATCGAGCCCATCACCATCATCCGTGATCCCTTCATCCGCCTCGTCCCCGCTGGCGGCGACAAGCTGGACATCTACGTCCTCGATACCCACCCCGTCATTCGGGGTGAACGCTACCGCTACGTGCTCGTCCGTTTCAATGCCGCCCACGAGATCGACAAAGCCTACCCGGTCAGAGCCGTCGATGCCAACAACGCCTCCATCAACGCCGTCGTCATTCCTGAGCTATGAAAATGAAATCTCTCGCATCAGCCTCCTTGTGGCTGGCTCTTTTCAGCACGTCTCTGCTGGCAGACAACGCCGTCACGGAGACCGCCCAAGAATTCCAAGCCACCGGCGATCTCAATGGTGACGGTCTTGCAGATGTGGTAGTGGTGGACAAAGCCACCGGTCAGTCACGCATCGGCATCGCTCTACCTTCGGGAGCTCACCAGTGGCAGACACCGGTTTCCACCGGAGTCGATCAACCCACGGGGATGACCATCGGACGCATCCTTCAATCCGACCGCGCGGCCTATATCCTGACCTCGCCCGCGACCAATCGCGTGCAGGTTTTGGAATACAGCGACACGGTCATCACTCAACCCTCCTCGATCTCCGTCGGAGGCATTGGCCCCAGCAGTCTCGCCGCTTTGGAGATCGGCAGAGCGAATGCCAATCCTGCGCTGGATGACCTTGCCGTCGCCTCGCTGTGGTCAGGAGCCAGCACCCCAAATCGCCTGGATCTCGTGCGCAACGAAGGTGACCGTGTTTACAGCCCGCTGTTCAACACGGCCACCCCCACGACGGACGACATCATGTCTCAGCTCAAGCCGCTGCGTGTCAGTCGCAATCCAGCGATCAAACCCATGCTGGCGATGATTCGCGAAAGCAACTTCGGCACGCGCTTCACCCTCAGTCAGGTGTTCTCGGGCGAAGTGGATTTGGCCCTGCCAACCGTTTCGCGCACGGGCATCGCCAACGGTCATCATTATGTCTCCGGATTCTTTGGCACGACCAACAACGTCAGCCCTACACCGCACGTCATCTTTTACGGTGCCAACCAAACGCAGACCACCTCTCACTACCTGCAATATGGCGGTGATCCAGAAGTCTATTTCTTCACCGTCGGTCAGCCGCAGATCATCAATTACCCGAACTCCGTCAAATCCATCACGGTCATCCCGCGTGCCGCCCCTTTGGCGGATCGTCTGTTGGTTCTTTTTGCCACAGGTCCACAGAGGGCCGTGCTTTATGACTATGACGGGGTCAACTTTCCCACCGTCGTTCAAGTTCTCGATGTACCGGTGGCAGGAAGTGATTTCAACGGCGCGCTCGCCATGCCAGACGGCACGTTCGTGATGCTCACCGGCGATGTCTTCAATCGATCCACGGGCAGTCATCGTTACGATGCCGACGGTCAGTTCATTCCCGGCACCGCCAGTGTGATGACGCCGCTGAATGCCTTTGCCTCACGAGCAAACATTCTCTTCTACAACATCGACCCCACCATCAGTGAATCCCCCAAACTGCTCGGCACCTTCAACGCGGGAGACTGGACCAGCCAACTGACACTCGCTGCGGGCAATACGGCAGTGGTCAAGGAAACCAACTCCGGCGGCAGCCTCGGCCTGCGCGCACCGACCAGCGCCATGATCGGGGCTCCACCTGCGGGCACCTTTGCCGGACGCACCAATCAAGAAGCGCCGATCCCTGGCCTGCCGGAATTCGACGGTGCCATCTCCCACTTCAGCCTCAGCGGCGCGCGCGGTCGTGTGGTGCAGGACCCTGTGATTGATCCCCCTTCAGGCAATTATCCTCAGGCGATTCAGGTCACCATCACACCCGCAACGGGCACCACGGTTCGCTATCGCCTCAACACCGGATTCTTCGCGCCTCAGCAAGATTGGTTAATCTATAATCCGGCTTTTCCTCCAAAGCTCGATGTTTATCAAAGCAGCACTCTCGAATACTACGCCGAAGAAGCCGGAGACCGCAGCCCCGTGCGCAGAGCTGAATACAACTTCTCGCATGGAGGCACCCTCGACTCTGACGAAGATGGTGTGCCGGACCCTTTTGAAATCGCCGCCGGACTCGATCCCAATGACGGCTTTGACAGCGATGGCGACGGCGCGTCCGACTTTCTAGAACTGCTCTTTGGCACCGATCCCAACAACCCCGATGACCTCATCGACGGCTTTCAGCAAGCTGCGGGTTTGCGCAATGGCGAAACCTTCCAACTGCAAGTCACCGCCCGCCCTGTCAATGGTCGCAGCGTGCCGACCAACCTCACCTGGCCCTTGGCTGGCACACGCGTCTTCGCGTCCGATTATCGCGGCAATCTCCTCGCCTCAGGCAGCATCGGTCCCTTTGATCCGCTACCGCAAGGTATGCCTAACGACAGCGGCGTGGCACTGCTGAATGAAGTGCCCGCGAGATCACGGTTTCCCTTTGTCTCACTCAGCACTCAGCCAACCTATCAAGTCACCAGCAAGGTCGTGCTTTCGACCAACGTCGTCACAGGCGGTTCTGGATATGATCCCGCAACAACTGCCACCGTGGTCGGGGGTAATGGCACAGGTGCCGAGGTCGAGCCCGTGATTGAAAACGGCAGCATCACAGACATCCGCATCGTCCGCTCCGGTGCCGACTACAAGACGGGCACGCTGATCAACTTTCAACCCGCCCCCAGCGGAGATCCAGCCTTGGTCTCAGCCCTCATTGGTCCCGGCCCCCAAGGTCGCGAGTTTCTTTCCTTGCTGCCCGAGCCAGCGACTGAGCGCATTGAATTGAACTACTTCTTCCCCGGCGGTGATGTGCAGACGGCCATGGACCAATGGCTGACTCAAGCGCGTGCCGCCTATGGAATCGCGAGCATTGCCATCAGCGATGCTCAACCCGCCGCCAATCAAATCATCAACACCGCCGTCCCTCATGGATTCCCGATCACGCCTGAAGGTGAAGAAGCCAACATCGTCATCGTTATCCACGGCTTACGGGCTCTCATCACCAATGAGTTGTCTGTTTTCAATGGAGTGCATCGGATCATCAAAGTGATTAGCACCACTCAGTTCAAAGTGGAAACAGGCGTGCTTGAAGTCGGCACTGGCGGCAGCTTTTACGTCGCCCGCGCCTATGGCCCCCAAGCAGTCGCCAGCACACAACTGACTCACACCAGCACGCTGCACGCCCTTTTGGTAGAGGACGCGTTGGCGGAACGATTGGGCATCGAAGACCTCACGCTCTTCGCTGGTCGCGAGGGCGATGAAGGCAGGCGAGTGCTGACCCAGGAGGACCTGGATCGTCTGGAACGGCCCGGTCACGATACCGGTGCTTTTTTGGCCACGCAGATTCATGCGTCACTACTCGATGGCCTAACCAATGAAAATCGTCCTGCCAGTGTGAACAGTCTCCTCGCTCTCGTGCGCTCGATTTATGAAGTTAGTTCTCAACGCGACACGCCCACGGACGATGAAGCCAAGATAGCGGACCTAGAAAACTTCGTTGAAGGCAATCCAGCCGATTTGCCCCCAGTCTATGTCAATCCCGTCGAGGTCATTCGTCATCTCCTCGCCACCGGCGATGTGATCGCACCTTATAACACGGCGGAAGGCATCGCTGGCACAGACATGACACCCGTGCATGCCGGACTCGCTTATTTGCGCGGTTTGATCAGCCCACGTCCTTTGATCGAGATCGCCCTGGAGGTGCCACTCAGCGGTCATTTTAGCGACTGCACCGTCCTGCGTGAAGTGGGCGGGTTCGATGACTACGCGCTCGTCGGTGCCGATGGTCGCGCCTTCCCTTTGCCCACCGAGTTCCCCATCGTCTCTGGCATGAAATTCCTCGTGCAGGGCTACAGCGACGTGGCCTCGCAATGCTTTCAGCAAAACACGCTGGAGGTCGTCACCATGCGCATCATCGAGTATCCCCAGCGCTCGCTCGATCCCGGTGCCCCGCAGCCGCAGAGCCTGGCTTTCAGCCCGCCCGCGCGGCGTTATCTGGGCGAGGGCACGCTCACTCTCTTTGCCCAATCCAGTTCCGGTTTGCCAGTGGAGTTCAGCCTTGTCTCCGGTCCCGCAGCACTGTTTGGCGATCAACTCACCTTCACCGGAAAAGGCAGCGTCAAGGTGCGCGCCACCCAGCCCGGCAATGAAGAATTTCTCCCCGCCACACCCATCCTCCGCACCATCACCGTGCTTGCGGACCCTGCCGTTACCGCGCTCACTTTGACCAATCTCGCACAGACCTACGATGGCAGCCCGCGCACCATCGGCGTGCTCGGAGCCACGGATGCCGTGATCGGTTACAAAGTAGGCGCGAATTATGTCTCCGAGGCACCGATCCTCCCCGGCAAATACACCGTCCGTGCTGTTGCCGGGACCACCACGAAATCCGGCACACTCATCATCGCCAAAGCCCCCCTCTTTGTGTTGCCAGATGATCAACGCAAATTCGCGGGGCAACCCAACCCAGCGCTAACCTTCACCTACAGCGGCTTTGTCCCTGGCGATACCCAGGAAAACTCCGTGCTCACCGCCCCCGTGCTTGCCACCAAAGCCTCCGTGAAAAGTGCGGGCGGCCTTTACCCGATCACCGCCAGTCGTGGAACCTCGGTCAAATACGCCTTTGTTTATCAGACGGGTTCCATGCTCGTCGAAACGTTTGCGGGTAGCTATGAAGCCTTGGTGCGTCTCGGCGAAGAGGATGGCTTTTCACCGGTGGGTAAATTGGAGTTCACGGTCGCCTCCAGCGGCCAGAGTTTCTCGGGTAAACTGAGTACCGCAGGAGAAACCGCTGCGTTGAGCATCAAAGGCACCGTCCAGACCAATCCCACCGGAGAATCTGCCATCGGCACAGGCCAGGTGAAAAAGGGGTTAAACACCTATGAGGTGGAGTTTAACCTTCCTCTCACAGGCCCTTTCAATGTCAGCATCAAACGCAATGGCAGCCTCATCGCTGCGGCTGCCAATGGTCAGAAAAGACTCCTGCTCGCAAAGGGGCAAAAGCTCAGTTACACCGGCACGCATACAGTTGTGCTCACCCCGCTTGCGGAGGCCGGCTCTCCCGCCGGTGCAGGTTGGGCCTCGGGTGTGATCGATGCCAAGGGCACGCTCAAGCTCACCGGCAGGCTTGGCGATGGCACCACCTTCACCACGGCCATGGCGGCCGATGTGCTGACTGATCCCGGCTACCGCCTCTTTGTGCAGCCTTATAAACCCGCACGCACAGACTCATACATCGCCGCCGATTTCGCCCTGAAATCTCACCCGGATCTGCCTGAGCGGCGTTACCTGGCCTTCGCCGATCTGGCTCAACTCGCCTGGGTCAAATCAGGCCTGCCCCGCGATGCCTCCTACCGTGCCGGCATCCCGCAGATTTATACCCCCTTCACACTGGACCCCTGGCTGCCGCCGGTGAAGGCTACCCGCACTTCACCCGCCATCCTCTTGGGCCAACGACTGGGCCTCGCACAACCTGACAACGCGATCCACATCCAGCACAGCGCCTTCACCAGTGATAGCTTCGCCAATCTGCCCACTGCCCTGGCTCTGAATGATCTGAAAAACACAGCAAGCGTCACCACCCCCTTGGAGAACACGACGAAGTGGAAGGTCAAACTCACCCCCACGACGGGTCTTTTTAGCGGCAGCTTTGAGCTGCTCGATGCAGGTAGAAAACGCACCGTTCCCTTCACAGGAGTATTGAGACAAACCCCAACCGATGATGAAGATGGCATCCTGGGCGATGGCGTCTTTTTACTACCCGCACTTCCTGGTGCCGTGAGCAATGAACAGCTCGCAGGTGAAGTCCGCTTTGACCTTCCTTGATTGAACAAGCACCTGGTTCATTCGGGCCACTCCGTGCGCTTGTCAGGATCTGACGCCAGCCATTTCAACCACCGGCGCTGAGGGTCCTGCGGATCATCCGGCAGCGCGAGCACCTCTCGACGCGCCTCATCAAAAGTCTCGTAGCCAACCATCTGTAGAACATTCTCAGATGTTAATCTCCAGCGCCCAAACCCCTCAGCAAACTTCAGAAAGCACTCCGGGATGGGTGCTCCTTCGACGGGAGGCAGATGCCAGATTTGCATCTCACCTGTTTTCTTCGCCGCCAGAGCCATCCGTCCGTTCGGCGAAAAATGCAGACTCACCACTTGTGTCTGCATGGCATGACCTGTCGCTGCCGTTAAATGCCGGTCAAGATGCCAAAGGGAAACCTGATTGTCTGTCTCTGCCGTGAGCAAGAGCCGCCCCTCCGGTGACTGAACAATGTGACTGACAGGACTGCGATGCGTCAGATACGGCCCTGTGTGTTGTCCAGTCTCCGTGCTGAAACTGCGCACCCGCAAGTCTCGTGAATTGTAGCTGAAGAACTCAGATCCATCCTTGGAAAACCGCGTATGAATGCCACCCGCCATGCCATTGTCTGTGTGACGCGGTGTCTTCGTTTGCGCCATTGGCACTTCCTCCCCCTTGGCCACATCCCAAAGATACAACAGGGCATCCATTGAACCAGACACCGCATGAGTACCCTGCGGATTCAGGCTGAGACTGAGGATGTCAGCGCTTGTCCGTGATTGCACTCGCTTGCAGCTTCCCGTCTTCAGATCACGGAAGACCAAGACGCCATTTGGGTGTCCCGTGATGAGAACACGTCCATCTTCACTGACCGTCATGGCCGTCACGGGCCCCGCCTCAGACTTTCCCGTCCAGGTTTCCAAGCCCGTATCCGGGGAAACCAGACTCAGGTTTTCCTGTTTGTTATCCAGGATCAATAGCCGACCCGCCTGGGGGGTTAACATCATCTGGCTGACTGCAAGAGGCCATGTCAATTCATGACGCACCTTCCAAGTCGCGAGATCCACCACCCATAACTTTTGCCCGGCGACCACGGTCGCCACCGGAGACTCTTTGGCAAACTCATAAACATTCGGTTTTCGGCCTAACAACAAAGGCGTTGCTTCCTTACCCTGCCAATCCTGACTCAGCAGTTTTCCAGATTCCGTCAACGCATAGACACCCTGACCGTCGGGCAAAAAACCACCCTGAAGAATCGGCTCACCCACTTGAATGATTCTTGGCAGCAACTTCCGCGAACGGATGTCCATGACGGCAGCCATCTCCGAATGACAGGTCACCAGCACGCGCTCTGCACTGGGATGAAAAGACAGATCTGTAACCACCCGATGCATCTGCAAAGGTGCCCCCAGTCGGGTGCCTTTTTTGCCATCCAACAAAGACAGCGTCGCATAAGGCTCCTGCGTGCCCACGGCAAGCTTCAGGCCATCTGCGGAAAAGGCCAGTGAACGCACCACATCCGGCACACGCTCGGCATGAATGAATGCGCCCTTGATCGTCCGCAGACGCACGTAACCATCCAGGCCACCGGTGGCCACACGCTCACCGCCCGACTCCATCGCCAGCGCATGCAGCCGGTCATAGTGCTCCAGGTTGCCATGTTTTTGCCCGGTTTTGGAATCCAGGACCGCTGAAAAAGTATCCCCGCCCGTCACCAGCACTTTTTTCCCATCGGGGCTGAAAATCACCCCATCCACACGGCTTCGCTGCACAGGAGCCTGACTCACAACAGCCCCCGTCTTGGCATCATACAGGCCGAGCCGTGTATCATCGAATCCTGCTGCCACACGCGTGTCATCGGAGGACACCGCGAGGCAGCGCGGAATGGAAGAACAAGGCACCTGCCACAGCAATTCAGCAGCCTCGATTTTCCAAGCCCTGATCACCTTATCCGTCGAGCTGGTGTAAAGCACTTCGGCATCCGGGGAGAATCCCATGGACACCACCTGATTGAGGCCACGGCTTCCAGGGGCGGGCGTCATCTTCATCTCCAAAGGGCGGCCTCTCAATCGGCCATCCTGGACCGACCAAACACGAGCCTGGCAGTTCCCTTCAGAAACGCTGCCTGAAGCCACCCACAGCCCATCATCCGATATGGCAAAGGAAGCGATAGGCTCCGGCATGATGAAGCTGTGCACCTGCTTTGCCTGCCCAGGAGTCCAATCCCAAAGCATGAGCGCCCCATCCCGCACGGAGGCTGTGAGTATCTGACTGCCATCCGGTGGTAAAAAACGCCCCTGCCAGACGGACTCGCTGTGACTCAGCGACGCACAATCCATAACACCCGCAGGAGCCTCGGACAGAAGAGTCATGAGACGAAAAGCAGCCTCGCGGTTTTGTGGATCAAGCCTGAGCGAACGGCAGAGCAGCGCCACCGCCTCACCATACTGTTGATTCATCGCTTTCTCATTGGCTGCCGAGGCGTCTGAAAGGCTGAAGGCCTGACGCGTCCGCTTCTCTGCACGCTCGGCCCTCATGGCCATGCCCAAACTGACCAGGGAACCAACGACCAAGACCGCCAGGATAACCGCAACCGCCAGCACCTGCCAGCGATGCCGACGCACAAACTTGCGGGTGATGTAGCTGATGCTGGGGGGACGCGCAGTCACGGCCTCATCCTCCAAAAATCGGCGCACATCTTCGCCAAACTCACGGACGGTCTGATACCGGCGTTCGCGCTCCTTTGCCAAAGCCTTCAAGACCACCCAGTCCAGCTCATTTTCCGTGCGCGCCGTCAGCAGCCGCAACGCATGTGCATCCGCCCCCAGGGTGGCCAGCCTGCGCGAGGGCCGCATCGGCGTGTGATCCCGGATCGCCTGCACCCATTCATCCAGCCCCACCTGGGCCAGTTGCGCCCCGCTCAGCGGTGGCTGCCCGGTGATCATCTCATAAAGCAAAGCCCCCAGAGAATACACATCGGCCCGTGTATCGATGTTCAGCCCACCATGCAGAGCCTGTTCTGGACTCATGTACTCCGGCGTTCCCAGCATTTGCCGAGGATGCGTATACAACGTATGCGGCGTCAATTCCTGCCAGAGAGCCTTGGCGATGCCGAAGTCAATGATCGTGACCTTGGGCGGCTGTCCTTCCTGGCCTGCCGTCACCATCACATTGGATGGCTTTAAGTCCCGATGGATGACCCCTTTCGCATGAGCGTGCTCCATGCCCGCACAGATGTCCAAAAACAGCCGCAACCGGTCTTCCAGCTTCAGTCGATGCTTGGCACAAAAGAGATTCACCGGCAGCCCGTCCACCAGCTCCATGACGAAAAACGGCCTGCCATCCTCCGTTGTCCCGGCATCCAGCGCACGGGCGATATTCGGATGATCCAGCATCGACAGCGCTTGCCGCTCCGCATGAAACCGGGCCACTACGATGCGACTATCCAGCCCTGGTTTGATGAGCTTCAGCGCCACCTGCCGCTGAAAAGGCAGCATCTGCTCCGCACGATACACAATGCCGAAGCCCCCTTCCCCGATGGGCTCGATCAGGCGGTAACGCCCGATCATGTCCCCTGCCGCCCGCATCGGCTCGTCCATGCTCAAGGGCTCAGCCCCTTCAGTCCCAAAAAAATTCGCTGCCAAACAAGCCGGACAAAGCCACATCGGACAATCCAGAGGCATCGGCCTGCCACAATCCGGGCATGAAACCGGACGCGGCATGGGTTGGGTTGGGATTTCTTCAGTCATCTTCCTGTTCAGAACATCCCATCCGCTCGGATTCGTTACACGATTGGATCACTTCATCAAAATCGCCTGCAAATGTCGCAGTTCCTCCGCCACATTCGCCTCGCCATCCACGGTCTGTGCGATCACCTCGCACAGAGCCGCACGGAAGTGTTTGCGGATGCGATATAACAAAACCCGGGCATGTCCCTCCGTCACTCCGGCCTGGAGCGCCAGTTCGGCCATCGGCACCTTTGCCTCACCCCGGCTGAGCATCGGGATCAGCACCGCCGCCAAATCACCTTTCCCGGCCGATTCATAATCGGCCCGCAATCTCACGATGGCCTGATCCAGCATGGTCAGTGCCCAGCGGCGCTCATACAGCCGTTCAGGGGTATCCACATGCGTCGGCTCCAGCCGGTATCGCTCCTCAGCACTCAGGGAATCCATGGAGAACACCGTGCCCGATCCACGCTTCTGGGCCGCATTCTTATGATACTGCTTGATCATCCAGTTCTGAATGGAAGTCAGCAGATAAGATCTCAGCTTTCCCCGGTCAGGTCCGCCAAGGCGCTCGATCACTTTCAACTCCAGCAAATGGGCAAAGAACCCCTGCGTGATGTCCTGCGCGTCTTCAGGCGAGGCACCACGACGGCGCACATAAGCATACAGAGGATACCAATACTGAGAGCACAGCTCTGCCAGCGCCTCCCTCTGTTTCGACAGGTCATCTCCGCTGGCAGCCAGGACAAGGCTCCATCGCGTCTCAGGAAAGCTCACCTTCCCACCCACTGACAAATCATGAAACACAGCTCTTTAGTGGCGCAAAATGCAACCTCACGCCACTAAAGATGTCTTGAATCAATCTGCCTTGCGCTTGAGCTGGGGAAAGAGCACCACGTCGCGGATGCTCTCCGCACCTGTCAGCATCATGATCAAGCGGTCGATGCCGATGCCGATGCCACCCGCAGGCGGCATGCCATGCTCCAGGGCCAGGATGAACTCCTCATCGATCTTTTGGACCTCTTCGCCGGCTTGATGCTCCAGGCGCTCGCGCTGAACAATGGGGTCGTTCAGCTCGGAGTATCCGGGGCTGATCTCCTGGCCGTTGATCACCAGCTCATACACGTCCACCACGGAATCATCCGTCGTGTTCTGCTTGGCCAAGGGCACCAGTTCCTTCGGCACGTGGGTGACGAAGAGAGGGTTGAAGCTCTTCTCCTCCACCAGCTTCTCAAAGACCTTCTGGTCCAGTTCGTAATGTTCGTCTCCGGCATGGATTTCATGCACGCCCAGGCTCTGCGCCAGCTCGACCTTGGCCTCTTTGCTCAAAGAGAACCAGTCTTCACGTGTCGCGCCTTTGACCAGATCGCGATACGGCGTGCGCTTCCAGGGGCGGCTGAGGTCGATAAAAGCTTCCGCGCTCAGTTCTTCCAGCTTGGCCAACATACCTGCAAAGAAGCCCTTCTGGCCTTCATTCAGGCTGTCCCCACAAGCACTGACAAAGCGGGTCATTTCTTCCTTGGCCGTTTGGGCCACGGTGTTCGCATTGTCATGATCCAGCTCATTGAGAGCCTTGTGCGCCATGGCGATCACCGCCTGGAATTCGGTATTCGCTTCCGGGGTCAGGGTCAGGTTATGCTCCTGGCAGAGACGCGGGATCATGAACAGGATGGCACGCACCTCCGTCACTCGGTTACGCTTGATGCGCAGCCCGCCGCAGAACTTCTCCGCGAGGTGGCAGACCAGGCTTTCCACAAGATCCGCCATCTGCTCAAAGTCAGAGTAGGCCCAATAAGCCTCCAGCATGGTGAACTCAGGATTGTGGCGACGGCTGACACCTTCGTTGCGGAAGTTCCGATTCAGTTCATAGACCTTGGTAAACCCGCCCACGAGCAGCCTTTTCAAATAGAGTTCCGGCGCGATGCGCAGATACATCTTCTGGTCCAGGGCATTGAAATAGGTCTCAAACGGACGTGCGGCAGCACCGCCGGGGACGTCCTGCATCATCGGGGTCTCCACTTCCAGGAAATCGCGACCGTTCAGGAAGCTGCGAATCTCCGCCACCATCTTGCTGCGTGTCACGAAGATCTCGCGGCTGCGATCATTGGAAATGAGGTCCAGGTAACGCTGGCGATACTTGATCTCGCGATCCGTCACGCCATGCCACTTGTCCGGCAGCGGGCGCAGAGCCTTGGACATGGGGGTCAGCGTCTTCACATGGATGGAGTTTTCCCCCTTCTTGGTGACAAAGCTCAGGCCCTCAATGGCGACAAAGTCACCGATATCGATCTGGTGAATGAACAGGTCATAGGCTTCCTCGCCCACATCGTTTTTGCTCAGGTAGCACTGGATGCGGCCCGTGATGTCTCCCACGTCAAAGAACGTCGCCTTGCCCATCTGACGACGGGACAGGATGCGGCCCGCCACACGCACGTCCAGGCCTTCCGTGAAGTTCGCCTTCAGCGTGCCTGGATTGTGAGTGACCTCAAACTTGCCCCCGAATGCCGCGATGCCGCGTTTCTGGAGCTCCTCCAGCTTGTTGCGGCGAAATTGAAGCAGTTCGGATTCGGTGTGTTCAGGGGCAGGTTGCATGGTCAGACGAATAATGGGGCGGAGTCTTTAACCAGATACCGCCGCTTTGCCACCGCAAAACCATATTCCCCGCCGCAACCACCTTTCTGCTACCCCATCAAAGCGACAGCAATGGAGTCCACCAGCGGTTTGCCTTCACGGGTCAGGATGATGCGTTCATTGGCCACCTTCAGCAGGCCTTCCTCCTCCAGCGTCTTGAGCATTTTCTTCTGATCCGGCTGGATCAGGGCCACCGGCAATCCCTTCACGGTGCGTAGTTCCAGACCGAAGCGCTCTGTCCGCCGACGGTCTTCAGTCAGTTCCTCGCCGGGCTGAGCGGTCTCCTGCCCTGCTTGGATCAAGTCCATGTAGCGGGTGGTGTCGGCGATGTTCTGCCAGCGTTGGCCGTCAATTGTGGAATAGGCGCTGGGGCCGAGGCCAAGGTATTCTTCGCCTAACCAGTAGCTCTCATTGTGAGCCGAGCGATAACCAGGCTTGGCGTAATTGCTGATCTCATAATGTTGGTAACCTGCGGCCTCCAGAAGATCGAGCGCCAGGTAAAAGAACTCGGCATCGCGGCCCTCATCCTCATGATATCTGCCGGTGCGCAGACGCTGAAAAAACTCCGTGTCTTCTTCATAGTTGAGATTGTAGGCGGAGATGTGGTCTGGCTGGAGTGAGATCGTCTTTTTCAAAGTGCCGCGCCAGGCTTCAAGGCTCTGGCCCGGTATGGAGAACATGAGGTCCAGACTCACGCTCTCGAATCCCGCACCGCGCAGCAGTTGGTAGGTTTCTTCGGCATCAGCAGGGGCATGGTCTCGCCCAAGGGTTTTCAGCGTGGGCTCATCCCAGGCTTGGATACCCAGGCTGATGCGGGTGATCCCTTGCGCCTTCATCATTGCAGCTTTGGAAACCGTGATCGTGCGTGGATTGACCTCACTGGTGAACTCCACCACCTGCGACAGATCAAAAGTCCCGCGCAAGCCGGACAGCAATCGCTCCAGATGTTTTTCACTCAGCGCCGTCGGGGTGCCGCCGCCCAAATAGACGGTGTGAAGATTCAGCTCTCGCCGTTCCCTCTCACGCTTGGCCTCGGCAATGACCGCCTCCACAAACCCAGCCATGTCGGTATTGCCGTGCTGGTGCTTGTAAAAGGAGCAGTAAGGGCAAATGCGATGGCAAAAGGGAATGTGGACGTAAAGATGCTGAATCACGGTCCGGCGACAGTGGCACAAATCCTCTCTTTGTGGGAGCAAAAGACATGTGCGAACTCGCCTTGCTTGCGAAACGAGCGCTTATTTCTTCTCCACCGGCTTCCCGGCCTTGACCCAATCGCTCATGCCACCGTCCAGGTGATAGATCTCAGTGAAGCCGAGTTTCTCCAGCGTCGGCAGTGAACGGGTGCTCCGCCCGCCTGCCTGGCAATGCACCAGGACAGGCTTCGTTTTGTCCAAAGACTCCAGCTTTTTGGCAAAGTCCTTTTCCAGGATATCCACATTCTTCGCCCCTTGGATGTGGCCTTCTTTAAACTCATCTTCCGTGCGCACATCCAGGACCGTCACCTTGCCGTCGGCGACAAGTTGAGCCGCTTTTTCAGCATCCACATGCTTCACCTTATCTTCGGCAAGGCCGAGGAGGGGCGGAAAGCAGAGGGCGATGATGAAAGAAAGACGTTTCATAGGGGACAAGGGTAGGCCGATATGCATCCTTCAAGGTTAGGCCTTGGCAGCCTCATAACCCTTGGCCACAGCGCTCCAGTTCACTACATTCCACCAGGCGGCGATGTAGTCGGGGCGCTTGTTTTGATATTTCAGGTAGTAGGCATGTTCCCAAACATCCAGGCCCAGGATCGGCGTGCCCAGCTCCGTATCCGGCACCAGACCCTTCATCAGCGGATTGTCCTGGTTTGGTGTGGAGGTCACGGCCAGTTTGCCATCAGCCTTCACGATCAGCCAGGCCCAGCCGGAGCCAAAACGCTTTGTCCCGGCCTCGCCAAAGAGTTTTTTGAAATCATCCACACTGCCAAAGGTGCTATGGATCGCTTCACCCAGCTTGCCTTCAGGGCCGGTCGGGCCGCTGCCTGCGGGGGCCATCCATTGCCAGAACCAGGAGTGGTTCACATGCCCCCCACCGTTGTTGCGGATCGCGGCCAGGGAGGCGGTTGGCACTTTGGAAAGATCACTGATGAGTTCCACCACGTTGGCGGTCTCGATCTTCGCCTCGCCGAGGGCTTTCGTCAGGTTGGTGATGTAGGCCACGTGATGTTTGCCAAAGTGGATGTTCATCGTCATCGCATCGATGTGCGGCTCCAGAGCCTCCGGCGGGTAAACCAGGGCGGCTTGTTCCAGAGTGATCGGTGCCAGGGCTGCCTGGGTGCCTGTGGCGATGAGCGAGCCTGCAACGGCTGCCCCTGTGGTCGTGATGAAAGTGCGGCGGTTCATGGTAGGTTATCAATGAATACGTTGCACTGAGACGAATGTCACTGCTGAATTGTTCCGGTAATGTCTCTCTTCATCCCGCCCGACTATTTTCGCGAACTTCGTCCCGATGAGCTTTCCCCCGATCCCGCCCGCCCGCTGGAGATCGATCTCGGCAGTGGCGATGGCACCTTTCTGCTCGGCATGGCCGCGCAATATCCCGAGCGGGACTTCCTGGGCGTGGAAAGAATGCTGGGCCGCGTCTCCAAAACCAGCCGCAAGATCCAACGCGCTGGCCTGACCAATGCCCAGGTCATGCGGGTGGAGAGCAGCTACAGCGTCAATTGGCTTCTGCCCGCCGCCTCCGTCACCCGCCTGCACCTCCTGTGCCCGGACCCCTGGCCCAAGAAAAAACACGCGGCACGTCGTCTCGTGAATCAGGACGCATTTCTCACCGGCCTCGCCCGCATCCTGCGTCCCGGCGGTGAGTTCCTGCTGAAGACCGATGACCGCGTGTATTACGAGGACGCCCTGGCCAGCTTTAGCACACGCCCGGTTTTCCAGGCCCTGCCCTGGCCGGATGACGCCTTCTTTTACCCCACCACGGACTTTGAGCAGCACTGGCTGGAAAGTGGCCGCAGCATCCATCGCGCACGCTGGCGGCTCCTCCCAGCCTAACCGGATTTAGTGCATCGTATCCACCCCGCGCTCCAGGCCGTGCATCATCGGCTCGATGAACCGATAGTCCTGCGGCAGCTCGATCCGCGCCAGCTCGCCCACCTCCGTAAAGTAAATCCGCACCTCCTCCGTCTGCAGCACCTTCAGCGTCACGATGTAACAGCGGCGTTTCTTCCCCGCCAGATCCATCACCCCCTCCCGCGCCGTCAGGGGTGAAGCCGCAGCCCCCGCCTGCATCGCGCGCAACTGCGTCAGCCATTCCAGGCCCCCGCCCAGCTTCCCCTGCATCGCCATCATCGTCTCCATCAGCGCCGTGTTCATCACCACCTGCTCGTCCTTCTTCACCTCCACCTTCGGCAGCTTATCCCCCAGCTTCCACTCCACCGTACCCTGCATCTTTGCCGCATCGGATTGCACCTCCAGGTCAAAGCTCTCCCACCGCTCCGCATCGGCCAACTCGCCCGTCAGCCGAAAGGTCACATCGTTCACCGTCTTACCCGGTCCGGGAAAATCGACCGTGCCCGAGGCCAGCAGCCCATACAAAGGCGCCGACTCCTCGCTCCCATCCCGCCGGATCGTGAAGGTCGTGTGGCCGATCTTCTTGGGCCCCTGATACAAATGCAGCGTGTTGTTAAAAGCCGCCGCCTCCGTCAGGAACAGATCAAACACAAAACGCGGTGGCACCACGGCAAACCGCGAGTGATCAGGGAAATACGTGTCCCGGATGATGAGCCCCGTCATCACCGCCCAAAAGAGGACAATCACCGCCGATAGAATGCGCCACAGCATGGTGAACATACTGACGCAGAAGCCGGCTGGATGTAAAGATCAGGCGATCAGCTTCTTCACCAAATTCCCTGCCACCCCGGTCAGGCGCACGTCCAGACCCTGGAACTTCACGGTCAGCCGTTTGTGATCGATCCCCAGCAGGTGCAGCATCGTCGTGTGCAGATCATGCACATGCACCACATCCTCCACTGCGCGATAGCCCAGTTCATCCGTCGCACCGTAGTTGAACCCAGGCTTCACTCCGCCGCCGGCCATGAAGACATTGAAGGCGAGGATGTGATGATCCCGCCCCGTCCCCTGCCCCATCGGCGTCCGGCCAAACTCCCCGCCCCAAAGGATCAGCGTGTCGTCCAACATGCCGCGTTGCTTCAGATCCTTGATCAGCGCCGCCGTCGCCTGGTCCACATCCAGCGCGGAGGATTTCATCCCGTCCACAATGCCGCCGTGATGGTCCCAGGCTCGGTGATAAAGCTGGATCATTCGCACCCCGCGCTCCGCCATGCGCCGGGCTAACAAACAGTTCGATGCAAAGCTGCCGTCCCCCGGCTCCTTCACCCCATACATGTCCAGGACGTGCTGCGGCTCGCTCTTCAGGTCCGTCAGCTCCGGCACGCTGGCCTGCATCTTGAAAGCCATCTCGTATTGGGCGATGCGCGTCGCGATCTCCGGGTCCAGCTTCTCCTCCGCCAAGATCCCGTTCAGCCGCTGGATCTCCTCCACGACTTGCCGCTGCGTGCTCTGGCACACACCCTCCGGGCTGCCCAGGTAATGCACCGGCTGCCCCTTCGCCTGAAACTGGATGCCCTGGTACTTGCTCGGCAGGATGCCCGCCGACCACTGCCGCGCCGACACCGGCTGCTGCCCCGTCTTCCCCGCCGAAGTCAGCACCACAAACCCCGGCAGGTCGCTCGTCTCACAGCCCAGACCATACAGCAGCCAGGACCCCATGCTTGGCCGCCCCTTGATGATGCTGCCCGTATTCATAAAGGCATGAGCCGTGTCGTGATTGATCTGCTCCGTCTGCATCGAGCGCACAATGCACAGATCATCCGCCACACTGCCGATGTGTGGAAACAGCTCCGAGATCTCCTGACCCGACTGCCCCCACTTCTTGAATCCGCAAAACGCCCCGCGAGCCTTCAGTTCCGTCCCCTGGAGCTGTGCCAGTTGCTGCCCTTTCGTGAACGACTCCGGGAAAGCCTTCCCATCCAGTTCCTTCAGCGTCGGCTTCCAGTCAAAAGTCTCCAAGTGCGACGGCCCGCCCGCCATGCAGAGGAAAATCACCCGCTTCGCCTTCACCGGCACATGCGGCTGCACCATCGCCCCCGCCACCCCGCCCTGCGCCTGCGGCATCAGCCCGGCCAAAGCCATCCCGCCCAGCCCATAGGCCGACTGCGACAAAAAAGCGCGGCGGTTCACACTCAGCGCATGGGTGGTGGGGTCGAGGGCATTCATCAGGGTAAAGAACGTTCCATGTTCTTCGACTCTCACAACCTCCGTCAGAGACACCTCTCCCGCATGGCGTCCATGAAGATCGCCACCCTGAGCGCAGACAGTCTATTTCCGTCCATGCCCGCGCGGAAACACCCTCAGGCCAGGTAGGTCACGACAAGACACGAAAAGACCCGCCCCTTTTGAGGGCGGGTCCTGCCACTTTCAAACCTACCCGGCCAGACCGGGGGACAGCCTGCGTTTATTCCGCGCCAAAGTCCGGCAAGGCAAACACATCCGGCACCAGCACGGGGCTCGTCAGAGAGAACGTACCCTCCACCGTGAACGGTCCAGTCCCCAACCTGCTGCCATTGCCATAGATGCCGGACACCTTCAACGACACCAGCTCCACCAAAGGCGGCAACTCAGATCCCACGGGAAAATTGACAAGCGGCGGATAGACGCCCTTCACGGTGGCGGTCCCGGTGCCCTGCATGTACATTCCGATGGAATCAGTCACGGTCACAGCCAGCTGGCCCGGACCTCGGCTCTTCGTGCCGCCCGCGACGCTGGCCTTGTTATACAATCCTCCCACCGCCCCCGAGACCTTGCCGATCACCTTTCCGGTCGTCTGCAAAGGGTTGAAATATGTCGCAGCCACATTATCCGGCACCCGGACCGGGGCGACGCCCTTCTTCACCAGATAAACATTGGTGTATTCCGCCCCCTCCACCTGCTTCAGGCTCCACCCTTTGATGGAGGTCTCCCCCTCCGGAAAGTAACCGCCTTTCTCCAGCAGATCCTCCAGCAACTCCTTGTTGCCATACTTCTCCGCCTTAACCTTGCTCCCGTATTCCTCGACATCCGTCCGGATATCGCCCTTCACCGTGTTGTAAACGGTTTGGTAATCGAGAACAGGTTTTTCGTCCTCATCCAGGACCACCTCCCCCTCAGGCGTCCTCTCGACCACATCCGGGATGGGGAAGTTCAGCTTCAGGGCGATCACGATGTTCGACTCCACCCCGGCCGACGAACCTTGCGCAACAGCGGACGGGGCCAGGGTGAAAGTGGATAAAAACAGGACGGCGGCGATGGCGTTTCGGGTTTGCATGATGAGTAGGATTGAGAAGCCTCCGGGTAAGGCAGGACAAGGTTTGACCAAACGCCGTCTTGTCAACGCGCTCGCTTAAAATCAAACACCCGCCAGGCCCCTTAAAACCCGCCCCACCACCACCAACAGACTGACAACGCGGATGCAAAGACCTCCCCTCCCCTTTCCCGCCCCCAAGGCATCGCCTGCCCCCTCAGCGCCCGCCCTCTGCCGCGCATCCCTGGCAGACACAAAAAGACCCGCCCCCTCGTGCGGGCGGGTCCTCTCACATTCCAAGCCTACCCGCCCAGACCGGGCGGGCGTCTCCCGATATCATTCGTCGCCAAAGTTCGGGTAAACAGACACATCCGGCACCAGCACCGGACTGTTCAGGGACGCCGTGCCATCCAAGCTGAAGCTTCCTTCAATCGCGCCGCCGTTGCCCCTAAGGCCCGTCCCCTTCACCGTCGTCAGAATCACCAGAGACGGCAGCTCATTGCCGACCTCCACATCCGTCACCGGCGGAAGCACCGCCTTCGAGGTCAAGTCCGCATTACCCGAGCAATTGAACAAGAGCACTCCCGAAAACGACACCCCGATGTCAATGTAGCCCTGCGACTTAAAGCTCCCCGTCACCGTCCCCTTCTCATAAAACCCCGTCGGCGGCCCCGTCACCTTGGTGATCAGCTTTCCGACCGGCGGCCCCTCGCCAAAATCCACGTTCACCACATTCGTCACCTTGACCGGCGTCACCCCCTTCTTCACCAGATAGACCTCCCGTGTGCCGTTCCCCTGCACACACTTCAGGCTCCATCCGGCAATCTTCGTCTCCCCATCTGGGAAGTAGCCCCCCGCCTCCAGCAGATCCGTTAGCAACTCCTTAACCCCATACTTCCGCGTCACCACCTTGTAGCCCTCCTCCTCCACATACGTCAGCGTCTCCCCCTTCACGGTTGTGTAACTCGTAAACGGCACCAACGTCTTTTTACCGTCCTCATCCAGCACAAACTCCCCGTTCCCAGTCCGTGCAAACACATCCGGCACCAGAAATTTTTGGGTCGTGGCAAGTAACAAGGTTGACTCAGACCCCGGCACCACGCCTTGCGCGGAGGCAAGCGAACCCAGGTTCAAAGTCGTCACAAACACAGCAGCAGTGAGTAAGGGTAGGATCTTCATAATGAATAACGCAGAGAAACCTCAGGATGAGGCTGCGCAAGATTTGTCCAAAAGCCACTTTGTCAACGCCGACCCTTAAAATTAAAACCCCACCCCGCCGCGCAAAACCCGTATCTCCACCTCCAACAGGCTGACACCCCCATTCAAAACATCCCTCAGCTATTATTGGGGGCGTTTTACCCACTCCCCAGCTTCCAAAACCTTATCTGGAGACGAAGCCCGCAGCCCCGGTGGCGAAAAAACCCACACCGCCCCAGCAACTCTCCACCAGAGACCCTCCATCAGACCCCTGACCGCATGAAGAAAACGAATTATCTTTACATTCAGATGCCCCGGTAGAAAAAAAAGTCACTCCGCCTTTGCAACCCGCCGCCGGGGTCACCTCATTAGCTTCCAGGCCACTCAAAAACTTCGGTGCCTCCCTCAAACCAGCCGTCCCGGCAGGCAAACAAACCGCCCGGATGGAAAATACCGCCATCCCGCTCCTCAATTTAGCGCGTCTGGTCAACCCATAGGATTTCATGGCAGTCTCAAAGCCATCCCTGGCGCTTCAGACGGATAGCCTGGGTATCAAAAAGACATCCCTGGCAGCAAAAAAGACAAAAAAGGTCAATCCATAGACTTAAATGCAGCTCACATCGTCTCCAATACACCCACCATTCTAGCCAATCAGTCTCTCATTTTATCCAATATAAACACCATTTGACCCGATAATGTTTCCAATCATGCCGATTGCAATACCATTCAATCCAATTTGACTCCCATTTCACACGATTTGAAGACCATTCTTGCTTTTGATGGGAGTGTAGCGCATAGTCGGTGGCATTATGGCACTGACTGGACCTGCGACTTATCCGGGCGAGATGGCTTTGTTCCTGGCGCATTGGAGATCGATCAATGCGGAGGTGCCCGTGGGGCAGCCGGTGGTTTTGCCGGATGGGACGGACCTTGCGGATGCGGAGGTTTTACTCACGGAGGTGCGGGATGCGGTGGATGCGGTGCAGGGTGCGGCCCTGGATGAAACGTTTGCGCGGGCAGAGCTGCAACTCCTGCGCGTGGGCCTGCGGGATCGGCTGGAGCAATTTGGCCTCACCGTCCGGGCTCAGATGGCGGGGACGCCGTGGGTGGGGATGCTGCGCAAACTTCCCCAGGCGGAGCAGGCGCTGGACAAGCTGTTGGGGGATTGCCGATACGCCCTTCGACTGTGGGCGCAGATCGAGGTGGAACCGGGGCCGGGTGGGTCCGTGGGTCCCCTGTTTCTGGGGCCGAACGTGGACTATTCGCGCGCGGATTTCCTGGCGCAGATGCAGGCCGTGCAGGCGGCCGCCACGGGGGTAGAGGATGCGGACTTCGCCGCCGGGGTGGCCCGCGCGCGGCGGGAGCCGGTGCTGAAAACGGCTCGCGAACTGCTGATGAGTTACGTGCGGGTGATCAAGGCCCGGTTCCTCCCGGACACCGCACCCCTGACCACCCTGCCCCGCCTGTGGGCCCTGCCCAGCCACACGCCGGACCCGGTGGTGCTGACGGCGGGGTGGGATTCGCCGGAAAAGCAGGCCCGCCTGACCTGGACGGCCAGCGAGGACAAAACGCTGGATCATTACCAAATCCGCGCCTGCCCCGGCCCCAAGTATGCCGGCGAGGATGAAAGAGTCGTGACCCGCGTCCCCAAGGACGCGCCGAGGGAGCTCCTGACCCTGGACCTGCTGCCGAAACCCGGCGCCGTGGCCAGCTACCGCGTCTATGTCGTCCTGACCACCGGCAATGAACGCGCCAGCGAGGCGGTGACGGTGGACCGGCCGGAGGGGTGAGGGCGAGGACCAGTGATTAGTATTCAGTGGTCAGTTTTCAGTGCTCAGTTTTCAGTATTCAGGCGGCAGATTCCACGCGGTCGGCCCCTGGACGTGCGGTTTGCCGAATACTGACGACTGAACACTGAATACTTTTCCCCATTCTGGGCGTCCCGGCGGGACGCGAGAGATTAGCCGGGGGTGGCGTGAGCGTAGCGAACAGAACCCCCGGACCTGCGCGCATCCCACACCCCGCCAGCGCCGCGTCCTGGAGGGACGCGAGAAAGCCCCGCCGCCGCCCACCGCCCAGGCAAACCCCAGCACCACCGCCACGCGAACGCCCCGATGATGACCGGGGGCTTGCCGCGCTTCTCGCGTCCCGCCGGGACGCCCGGCAGGCGGACACGTGGACGGTTTCGCCGATCCGGGGGTTCCGCTCGTGCCTCGCTCCACCGCCCGGCTAATCTCTCGCGTCCCTCCGGGACGTCGGGGCCGGTGGTCTGAGGGCTGGGACCAGTATTCAGTGCTCAGTTTTCAGGGATCAGTCAGCTAATTCCAGGTGGCTGGCCCCTGGGCGTGCGGTTTGCTGCACACTGACGACTGAACACTGATGACTGACCACTGTTCCCCATTTCCTCCCACGCCCTGCTTCCCCCAGCGCACATCCTTTTTCCCCTGGGCGTGCGGTTTGCCGTCCACTGACGACTGATCACTGAAAACTGAACACTGATCACTGTTTACTGCGACTTCCCGCTTCCCCCGGCGCGCATTCTTTTTACCCTGACGGCAATGTCCAAACGTCTCTTTCTCCTCGATGGCATGGCGCTGCTGTACCGGGCGCACTTTGCCTTCATCAAGAACCCCATCCGCACCAGTGATGGGCTGAATACCTCGGCGCTCTACGGTTTCACCAACACGCTGCTGGACATCATGAAGAGCTGGCAGCCCACGCATCTGGCGGTGGTGCTGGATACCTCGGCGCCGACGCCCCGGCATGAGATCTTCCCGGAATACAAGGCGCAGCGCGAGGAGATGCCGGAGGACCTGTCCCTGGCGATCCCGCAGATCCATCGGCTGTGCGCGGCGATGAACATCCCGCTGCTGACGCGGGACGGTTACGAGGCGGATGACATCATCGGCATCCTGGCGAAGCGGTCGGAGGGGCAGGATTTTGAGACCTACATGGTGACGCCGGACAAGGACTTTGGGCAACTCGTGTCCGACACGGTGATGATTTACAAACCGGGCCGCCAGGGGAGCGATACGGAGATCCTGGGTGTGAAAGAAGTGTGTGCGCGTTGGGGGATCGAGCGCCCTGAGCAGGTGGTGGACATCCTGGCGCTGATGGGGGATGCGGTGGATAACATCCCGGGCATCCCAGGGTTCGGCGAGAAGACGGCGACGAGTCTCATCCAGCAATATGGAAGCCTGGAAAACCTGATCGCCAATGCGGCGAAGCTGAAGGGAAAGCAGAAGGAAAAAGTGGAGAAGAATGTGGAGAAGGCGCGCCTGTCTTACCATCTGGCCACGATCATGCACGATGCGCCGCTGGAGGTGGAGCTGGAAAGCCTGGCGGTGAAGGGTCACGACGATGAGCTGCTGAAGGGCCTGTTCACGGAGTTCGAGTTCAATGCGCTGGGCCGCAGGATGTTTGGTGACGAGTTCAAGGCAGGGCGGGGTCGCCAGCTCGCGAAGGATCAGGAAGCCGCGACACCGCAACCGGCAGGCGATTTGTTTTCCATGGGGGAAACCACGCCGGAACCCAGCCGCGCCCTGCGGTCCCTGGCCGAGACGCCGCACGTTTACCGCCTGGTGCGGACGGCGGAGGAACGCGCGGCAATGATCGCGGAATTGGTTAGGCTGACCAGCTTCTGCTTTGACCTGGAGACGACCTCCCTGGACCCACGCGATACGCAGATCGTGGGCATCGCGTTTTCCTGGAAGGCGGGTGAGGGCTACTTCGCGCTCTTCCCCCGCGACAAGGCGGAGGCCAAGGCGGTGCTGGAGGAGTTTAGGGGGGTGTTTACCAACAGTGCACCCGCCCCTCACCTAACCTCTCCCCAGGGGGGAGAGGGACATGACGCTGACGCGCTCAATAAAGTCGAAAGGCCAACCGCTGATCCCTCTCCCCTGGGGGAGAGGCTAGGTGAGGGGGAGGCCGCGCCAACCCCAGTCGTCCATGGAGTGGAGAAGGTCGGGCATAACCTGAAGTTCGACCTGAGCGTGATGCTGGCCCATGGCCTGGAGGTCGCGGGGCCGTTCTTTGACACGATGCTCGCGCATTCCCTGATCGAGCCGGATCAGCGTCACGGCATGGATTACCTGTCCGAGTCCCTGCTGGGTTACACACCGGTGCCCATCACGGCGCTCATCGGCATGGAGAAGAATGATCTTTTCAGCCAGAGCACGATGGCGGACGTGGCGGAGGCCGATCCGCAAAAGATCACCGACTACGCCGCCGAGGATGCGGATGTGACCTGGCAGCTCGCGGAGAAGTTGCGTCCGCTGCTGCCGGTGCATGGGGCGGAGCGGGTGTTTTATGAGATCGAGTGCCCGCTGCTGCCCGTGCTGACACGGATGGAGCACGCCGGGGTGGCGATCGATGTGCAGGCGCTGCGGGAATTCGGCCTGGAGCTGGAGAAACGCGCCAACGAGATGAACCGCCGCATCCAGGAGTATGCGGGAGGCCCCTTTAACCTCAACAGCCCGAAGCAGCTCGGTGAGGTGCTGTTTGAAAAGCTGAAGCTGCTGGAGAAACCGAAGAAGACCGCCACAGGCCAGTATCAAACGAACGAGCAGGTGCTGCAATCCTTGTTAGGCCTGCATCCGATCATCGCAGACATCCTGGAATACCGCGAGGTGACGAAGCTGAAGAACACCTACGTGGACACCCTGCCGGGCACGGTTTCCAAAGTCACGGGCCGCGTGCATACAACCTTCCACCAACTCATGGCCGCCACGGGAAGAATGGCGTCCAGCAACCCCAACCTGCAAAACATTCCCATCCGCTCCGATTCGGGCAAGGAGATCCGCAAGGCCTTCGTGCCCGGCAAGGAAGGCCACGTTTTGCTAAGCGCCGACTACAGCCAGGTGGAGCTGCGCGTGATGGCCGCGCTGAGCGAGGATGCGGCGATGATCGAGGCCTTTCAAAACGGCCAGGACATCCATCAGGCCACCGCCGCCCGTGTCTATGGCGTTCCGCTGGATGGTGTGCTGCCGGAGATGCGCCGCACGGCCAAGATGGTGAACTTTGGCATCATCTACGGCATCAGCGCCTTCGGTTTGTCCCAGCGTCTGGGCATCCCGCGAGGGGAGGCGGCCACGATCATCGACAATTACTTCAAACAGTTCCCCGGCATCCATCGCTACATGGAGCAGATCGTCGTGGATGCGAAACGCTACGGTTATGTCGAGACGATCACGGGACGGCGTCGCGTGATCCGGGACATCGCCAGCGGCAATGCCAGCATCCGTGGCGGAGCCGAGCGCATGGCCATGAACACACCGATCCAAGGCACGGCGGCGGATATGATCAAGCTGGCGATGATCCACGTGGATAAGGCACTGGACAAAGCCGGGCTGCAAACGCGGATGCTGCTGCAGGTGCATGACGAACTGCTCTTTGAAGTGCCCGAGTCCGAGGTGGAGCAGGCCAAGGAGCTGATCCTGGAAGAGATGCGCAATGCCCTGTCCCTGGGCGATGTGCCTGTGGAGGTGGAGGCCGGCACCGGCATCAACTGGCTGAAGGCTCACTGACCCCTGCAACTTTACCTCCAGGCCCTTCGTTCCCACCTGGCCCCTCATGCTTATCCGCCCGCTCATCTTCAGTCTCGCGCTCGCCGCCCCGGCCTGCGCCTGCACCATCCCGGTCTTTCGCTATGCGCTGGACCGCTGGGAGGCGGACAAGTTTCACCTCGTCCTGCCCGCTGCGGTTTCCCAGGACCCCGCCGGGAGCGACCTGCTGCGTCCCCTCCGTGCCAACGGCAAAGCCAATCTCGACATCACCACCGCGCCCGATGTGAGCAAGGCGGAGCTGAGATCCTCCCGCGACAACGACCACCGGGTCTGGACGGGCGAACTCAATGCCGCAAGCCTGGAGTCGCTGCTGGACTCCCCTGCCCGCCGACAACTGCTAAAGCACATCCTGTCAGGCGATTCGGTCGTCTGGGTGCTGGTGGAAACCGCTGCCGACAAGGCCGAGACGGAGCGCATCGAAAAACGTCTCCGTTTCCTGGAGCAAGTCGCTGCCCTGCCCGTGCAGAACCCCAACGATCCCGACAGCCAGCTCGGCCCCGGCCCGCCGCTGCGCCTGAAGTTCACCACCCTGCACCTGAACCGCGACGATACTGCCGAGCAACCGCTGATCCAGATGCTGGCCGGGCCTAACCAAAAGATCGATGCGGCAACCACCAGCTTCGCCGCTGCCGTCTTTGGTCGGGGGCGAGTGCTCGGCGCCTGGCCACTGGCGGATCTGGACGACGCCTCCCTGGAGGACGCGTGCATGTTCCTCGTGGGCCGCTGCTCCTGCCGCCTGAAGAATGAAAACCCCGGCTGGGACATCCTGATGAACGTGGACTGGGAAAAGACGCTGGCCGACGTCAAGGCCACATTCGTTAGCGCTCCCGCCGCTAATGAACAGGAAGTGCAACCACAGGCGCTCTCCATGGCTCCGGTCACCATCACTACCCAGCCGACTCCTGGTGTTCCCGCAACCAGCGCTGGCGATCTAAACATTTGGATAGGTTCCGCTCAGGATGACACATACCTTATCGGCCTGAACTGGCCATTGCTCACCGGCATCGGCGCCTTTGTCCTGGCTCTCGTCGCCATCCTTCTCCTCCGGAAAAAATAACTCTTCGTTATGATTCGTAAACTTTCCGCCATCGTCCTGCTCATTGCCGCCGGAGGGCTCGCTTTTTATAGCCTGCGCACGGAATCATCCGCCTCTGGGAAGTCGCTCACGGTCTATTGCGCCGCCGGCTTGAAAAAGCCCGTGGAGGCCATTGCCGCCCAGTATCAAAAGGAGTTAGGCGTGGAGGTTTCCTTGCAGTTCGGTGGCACCGGCACCTTGCTGACGCAGTTGCGCGTGGCCAATCGGGGTGATCTTTTCATCGCTGCGGATGACGGCTCTCTTGCCGATGCCAAGAAGCTGAATGTCACCCAGGAGGTGCTGCCTCTGGCCGTTCAGAAAGTGGTAGTTGCCGTGGCGAAGGGGAATCCGAAAGGCATTCAAACACTGGCTGATCTGGAGAGGCCCGATGTCCGTCTGGCCCTCACGAACCCGGAGGCTGCAAGCATTGGCAAGATCTCGAAGAGGCTCCTGGGGCCACGTTGGGAAACCCTCGCTCGAAAGGCCGTCGTGATGAAACCCACCGTCACCGAAGTGGCCGCAGACACCCTGCTTGGGGCCGTGGATGCATCGCTGGTGTGGGACAGCATCATCCCGCAGTTTGATGGACTGGAGATGATCCAGATCGCGGAACTCTCGAAGCATGAGGAAAAGGCCAGCGCCGCCGTGCTGACCACTGCCGCCTCTTCACAGGAGGCCTTGAAGTTCGCCCGTTACCTCTCGGCTCCCGACAAAGGCGGTGCGGTCTTCAAACAACATGGATTCCAGCCTGCCGGAGGCGACAAATGGGCGGTGAAACCCGAGCTCGTTCTTTACAGCGGCGGTGTGAACCGGCCTGCGATTGAAAAACTTGTGCAGGACTTCGCCACCCGCGAAGGCATCAGCATCACCACCATCTTCAACGGCTGCGGCATCCTTTGCGCGGCCATGAAAACCATGGAGGACAACAGCAGCCCGCAGTTCCCAGATGTCTATTATGCCTGCGATGTCTGCTTCGTGCCCCCCGTGGCGAGACACTTCCCGGAGGCCATCCTGCTCACCGAGGCGCAGATTGTCATCGCCGTGCCCAAGGGCAATCCCAAGGACATCCACACCCTGGCGGATCTCGCCCGCCCAGGTTTGCGCGTGGGCATCTGCAATGCCGAGCAGTCCACCCTGGGGTTCATGACGCAAGGCATCCTGAAATCCATGAACCTCTGGGAAAGCGTCAGCAAAAACGCCTCCAGCCAGGTGCCTACCGGAGACTTCCTGGTCAACCAACTGCGCACGGGTTCTCTGGATGCCGCCGTGGTTTATCAGATCAACATCCAGCACCAGATCGAGCACTTTGAGTCCATCCCCCTGCCGGCTGACAAAGCCAAAGCCGTCCAACCCTTTGCTGTCCGCACCGATTCGCCTAACAAACAGCTCGGCTACCGGATGCTGGCTCACTTGAGGGCAAATCAGAAGAGTTTCACCGATGCCGGCTTTGTCTGGCGGGGCGACTCGGCACCGGTCAAAAGCAACGAATTGGAAATCCCCGAATGGCTGAAACAATAACGAGCTCAACCATGCGTCCTCTTTTACTCCTGCTCTGCCTGGGCCTCACCGCCTGCGATGCCGCATCGCCCCCTAAGGTGGACATCGAACCGCCCGCGACAGTCCTCCCGGCGAGTGTCAAAGAGCTCTCACCAGCCGAAGCCGCCCAATGGCTGACGAGTCATTCAGACGCACTGATTCTGGACATGCGCATGCCTGAGGAGCTTACCCGGGAGGGTAGGATCGAGGGTTCCAAAAACTACGATTTCCTCCAGAGCAAGACCCTTGAGCAACTCGGTACCCTGGATCGCCAAAAACCCGCCCTGATTTATTGCGCTCTGGGCGGTCGGGCCGCCAAAGTTTCCGTTCAGATGCATGAGATGGGCTTTGCCGAAATCATCGTGCTGCAAGGTGGAATGAATGCCTGGCTGAAAGAAGGCAGGCCGGTGATCAAGTAGGGCGCTGCCCCCTCTCGATGACATCCGTTCTTTGACATAACTCTGCATCCAGCTTGCAAACAACTGGATGCAATCACTCCACCACGCCCATCTGGCCGGGCTCATAGAGCTGGATTTGCAACTTCTCGTTATACTTGCCGATCTTGCCCTTGGCCTGAACCAGTTTGCCTTCCACTCCCTCGAAATTCCAGCCGGGAGTTTCCAACTGACGTTTGTTGATGAAGATATTAAAATCGGTGTCTTCGAACTCGATGAGCTTGTGCCCCGAACTGCCCATGGTGACCACCTTTTTCACCTTACCGATGACGGTGGCCGTAAGTCCGAAGTTGGCTTCCAAAGATCCTGTGTCTGTGGCATCCAACGCACCCGGATCACGGGCCATGCTGGCCATTGGGGCAACCGTTGGAGGCGGAGGTGGTGTGGGAGTCGCAGCCGTCATCGGTGCCTGAGGCGGCGGAGTCGGCGCAGCAGGTGCGGTAGCAATGGGTGCCACCGGGGTGACAGGCGTGCTGCCGAGTCCGATCACTTCGACAAGCTGCTTGCGGCTGCGCTCGGACAGTTTGGTGATTTCCAACGGCTGGTCCACTCCCGTGCGTAGGGTGAAAAGCACAGTCCCCGGAGTCACCTGCTTCACATCGGCCTCAAACATGCGCCCATCCGCCAGCACCCAGGTATCCAGGGCCTGGACGGAAAAGGTGGTGAAAACAAGACAGGCCAGGGCAGGACGAAGAAATGGAATTCTCATTTGGTTAGGCTGGTCGTGCGGCTCAAGGATGCAAGCCACTTTTCCGCCAAAAAATAATCAGCAGTCTCTATGCCTGGATACCCGATGAGTTGCTTCCTCCTATTTACGAAAGATGAAATACACCGCTCCGCACATGCACAGGGCCGCCCAAAGGTAGTCCCACTTCAGAGGCTGCTTCATGTAAAACAGCACAAAAGGCACAAACACTGCCAGGGTGATCACCTCCTGGATGATCTTGAGCTGCGGCAGGTTCAGCGATGCGCTGCCGATCCGGTTCGCAGGCACCTGGAGAACGTATTCAAAGAAGGCGATACCCCAGTTCAGCACTGCCGCGATGAACCACGGCTTCGTCTTCATCTCCTTCAGGTGGGCATACCACGCAAAGGTCATGAAGACATTCGAGGCAAACAACAGACCCACAGCTTTGACAATGGCCCAGTCCATACATCCGCATTATTCGACCAGATAGAGAATGCGTCCACAGCTCTCGCATTGAGTGATGGTCTCGCCAGCTCGGAGTTGCTGAACAGTGCCCGTGACCACTTTCATATGGCAACCTGCGCAGATCCCATGATTCAGAGCGACAACAGCAGAGTCCCCCTTCTTGGTGAAAAGACGGTTATAGAGATCCAAGACCGGAGCCTCCACAGGAATGGCCAAGGTTTTTCTCTCAGCTTCTTCAATGAGCAGGCGGGCCTTAACGCCCTCAGCGCGAATGGCCAAAGACTTCAATTCTTCATCCACCCGCCCCTGAGTAATCGCCAGTTTGGCCTGAGCTTCTTTGAGAACCACCTTCGCTTTTTCCAAAGCTTCCATGTGCTCTAACTCAGTGTCTTCTAGCGTGCTCACATCGCCCTCATAGCGTTTGATTTCATGCCCCAAGGCCTGGAACTCATCGTTTTTACGGGTTTCGAACTGCTGATCATGCAAACGCTTGATCGAGTTCTGACGAGTGGCGATATCGAGTTCGACACTCTTGATCTTCACCTCAATCTCCTTGGACTTTTGGCTTGCCGCCTCTACGGACGCTAGATCTCCTGCGAGCTGCATTTTGGCCATCGCCTCATTTTTGGGGATATCCTTGAGTTCTTTCTGAAGTGCGCGAATGCGCTGATCTCGTTCCTGGAGCTTGAGCAGTTGGGTGATTTCGGGAAGCATCGTCTTTTATGATGGCGCAGAGTCAGGGGCAGGCGCAAGAGGCTTCACAGCTAAAGAAAAACCTCCGCCTCAAAAGAAGCGGAGGCTTTTTCAACAAGGTCAGTTTAAACAGAACGACGGCGGCGGAAAGCCAATGCCATCATTGCGAAAACCAACAACATTGCGCGGCCTGGCTCTGGGATAACCACCACCACACCGTGGGAGGCAAACAAACTGGTATTCCAATACAGACCAGGAGCGAGAGATGGCAGGTAAAGATCTGAGTTTTCATATCCGCCACCGAGACGTGTCACTGCACCGGCAGAGAAGCCCGAATTTGAAACCGTGGTCCAGTCGAGCAGGTTGAAAACATCACCATCCACAGGCATGTAACTGCCGAGGAGACTGATTCCAACAGTGCCATATTGGTTCAATTGGACGTTACCGCCGACATTGACATAATCGTGGCCGCTGAGATCACCGAAGGTGCCAGCCAATGCACCTTGCTGATCTAGATTGCCTGAAGCCAATGAGAGAATAAAGGCATTGATGTCACCTGAATCTGTCCAGCCCAAGGCTGCCAAGGTCGTGGTCGATCCGCCCAATTGCAGCGTTAGCCTTTGCACCGGCAGAGTTGCCGTGCCCGCACTCAAAGTCAGATCTTGCGTGATGTGGAGATGACCAATCTGGTCACCTGCATTGGCATAGGCCCCGTTGGAACTGAGACCTGGAGCCAGACGTCCAGAACGCTTGGACAGACCGACGCCTTCAGCCACAACGATTGAACCTGTGGCGATACCGCGGTTCGTATTGTCCGCACGCAAAGCGCCGACACCACCACCACTGATGACACCATCATAGGTGTAGGAACCACCCGTGCGACCACTCACATTGAACTCGGCGGCAGCCCCCACTTGGACCCAGCGGCTCTCATTGATTGCGCCCTGTCCGGTTAACGACACGCGGCCTGTGTTGATCTTGGTATCACCCACATAAGCGTTGTCTGGAGATGTCAGCGCCAACTCACCTGCCCCGGTCTTGACCAAGTGGGTCGATCCATTCACCTGCCCGTCATAAATGGTGTTGTCAGTCTGATTGACCGTGAGGGTGTTGTAATCAAACCCACCGTTATTGACGGAACCGCCAGTGCCTTTGAGAGCAGCGACTTCCTGGTCATAACCATTCAGGTCAAACATCCCCGAGAAACGAGTCGTCAATTCGGTCGTCACAGGCAGAGTGTTGGTGCGACCAATCTGAAGAATACCGTTCTCAATGTTGGTGTTCTTGAAGGTGTTGTTACTGCCTTTGATCAAAATGATGTCCTGGCCGACCTTGGTCAGATCGAAGTTGCCTGTGATGTTTCCATCAATATGCAGGTAAGAGCCACGGAGTCCCGGATCGTTTGGATTCAGGTTTGTCGTCGTGTTCAGCTTGCCCATGTCATAGAGGAAGTGATTCGAGCCATTGGATACCCCCGCAGGATAAAGCTGCCCAAGGAAAGAATCCGCCGTCAGATTCACCGTAATGCCACTGCCCAGGGTGTGATTGATAGCCACCTGCTCCCAATCCAACGGAACATACCCCATGATAGACCCACCATCCAGATTGATGGTGCGCGTGCCGGTCTGATTGGCCATGATCTGAAGATGAACGCCTGAAGGCAAAGTGTGATTACCACTGCCACGGGCTTCATTGACCGCCCAACGCTCCGTAGAGCCCCAAGCCTGAGTCAGCGTAGCCGTCGGCGTCCAGTTCGGCACAGCGATTTCCAGGGTCCCAGTCGGGTTGATGATGGCTTTGATGGTGTTGTTACCGAAAGCGCCATTGTGCATCACGCGGACCCCACCATCACCGACGGTGAAGCTACGCCCACCGGTAAAGGAAGCGCTGTTATCACCGAGGATAAGCATCCCAATACCCACCTTGCGTGCATCATAGAGGCCCTGGTTATTCAGACCACCGACACCCGCGCCGCTGCCCAGTTGAACTCCCGTTGTCGCACCCGGACCACCACGATCACTGTCGATGCTCAACAAATAATGGTCATGCAGGGTAACCGTCCCCGTGCGCATGACACTACGCAGGCCATCCATTCTCAGGAAAACCACCCCTTCTTGGCCGGTGCCAGCAGTGGTGTTGGTGGTTTTCAGGTCAATTGCAGGAATCTGAATCGTGCGGTCTGAGGCGGAAATACCATAAATACGATTGATATCAAAAGCTGTGATCTTACCACCGTTCCAGGTAAACACATCGGGCGTGCCTGGATTGAAGTTATAACGGACCTCCGTGAGGTTGTAGGTGTTGTCACGGTCATTGAGACGACTGCCGTTGAGATGCACTTCACCCGTGCTAGCAGCACCAGGGGTCAAGAACTGAATACCCCCACCATTAACCACCCAGTTTCCTGTGAATTGAGGTTGGTCAGAACGAATATTCACAAAAGCCGAACCAGACTTGGTAAACTGGCTCGCATGGATCTTACCGTTGATCTGTAGTGTATTGTTGCTGGCGGTAACGAAAGCCTCACCATCACCGTTGCCACTTGAGCCGAAGTAAAGATCGGCATTGATTGTCGGTGTGTTGGCAAATTGAATCAGACCACCACTGCGAATAATGATGCGATTGAAGCCGGAAGCCGCATTGATATTGATGTCGCGCTCTAAACGCAGAGCATGGATATCAAGATTGCCTCCAAGGGTGAAGTTACTGCTTCCTTGTAGGCTTAGGATTTCGCTGCCATTATTGGCCGTCACGACCGTGCCTGGTGTGAGGGTCGTATTTGTAATTGCTAAGTAATTGGATTGAACCGTCCCCTGCGTTACCAATTGGAATCCCAAAGTCGCATCATATTTCAAAAACTGCCCATCCGCACGGCTGGTAATCCAGGGAGCGACCATTCCTTGGGAATCTACCAGACTGAGGCCGTTGGCAGCCAAAAGACGTGTAGCGCTGGCAACACCCGCCGTGCCGAGAATGTTTGCTGTATTGGCACTATCCACCATCGTTGTAATCAACAAAGTGCCGCTATCGGAGCGGGTAATGTTCCCGACTTGTAACTCCGCCCACTGAGTGCCGCGACGGCGAATCACGATCTCAGACCCGCCGGCCACACTCACGGCTCCGATTTTCTCTGAGTTGTAAACGTTATTCGTGTCATCGCCGTAAATCTCAAGTACCGAAGTATTCAGATTCATACCAACGTTGTCAGCCCAACGACCTTCGGTGCCGGTTAGGTTAAACGCGGTTACGTTGTCAAAGCGAACGCGTGAACCAGGGTGGAAGACATAACTGTTGGCGTTGCCCGTGTCAGAGTTTCTCGCAGTGCCATTGGCACCTTCGATGCGAAGTTCCCCAAAAACATCCACCGTACCTGTGCCCAAAGGATTGCGATACGTTGCTGCGGCAGCCTGTCCCCCTTGAAGAGACAGCACCGCACCACGGAAAGCACCAGAGATGTCTCGTGTGCGGCTGACCAAGGTACCACCGTCGAAGCTATTGTTACCATTGACTCCCAAAGTGACCGAGCCATACCCCATGACATTCTGCCCGCCCCCAACAAGAAGTCGATTATTGGCTCCTGCAAGTTGGTCTGAACCCGCAGTCGTAGGGTTCAAGGTCACACCACCATTATGGGCTCCGCCAATACGGAATTCCTTATTGTCGGTCCCCCAAGGACTCAAGGTATTGCTGCTTAGAGTTCCACTACCTTCAGTTCCGCCGATCCACCAGTTGGCAAAGATTCCACCATCCCGGGTCGCCATGTTCAAATCAGCCGAGTAAGTGCGCCCACCACCAAGGGCTAAAATACCGTTGCCATTGCCTTTGATGGTTGCCAAAGCAACGTGAGCTGTGAGGGCATCGACATTGGTGTTGCCTGTCCCGTCGGAGTTACGAAGAGCAATCACAGGAAACGCGCTAGCGCTGGTCATAATCTGGGTGATTCCTGTTGAACCAAGGTTTGCCACGCTACGAACAGCCAAGCTTGCCCCTGGGAACAAGCGGACAGCTCCTGTGCCCATCGTGGTCCCGGTTGTCAAAACACGTGTTTCACCACCCCAAAGATCCGTGCCACCCGTGTAGGTATTGGCAGCGGCACTGTTAAAGTTAAAGTAACTAGAACCTGCACGTGAAATCTTGCCATTACCAGAGACAAGACCATTGAGACGAGTATCCGCAGAATCTGCGCGAATCCAGGGCGCATCATTGAGTTGCCAGTTACTATTGATATTGATCTGCTCGTTGAACTGCGAGTGCTGGAAAATGATCCATGGGCTGTTGTTTGTGCGCAGCACGTTGCCATTGCTCAACGCACCAATCGACATGTGCGAAGTTGACGTTGTTCCCGACCTATCACCAATGATGGTTGCCTGTCCATTGATCGTCAGCGTTTGATTCGCTGCATTTAAATGAGTCGTACCTCCTCCATGAGCCATTCGAAGAACACCGAAGTTAATAGCCACATTGCCCGTGCCTAAGACATTCGTGGCATTTCCCTGCAAACGAAGTTCGCCACGATTCAAATTGAATCCGCCGGTGAAGGTCGTGTTTGAAGCATCCAGTCGCAGAGTGCCATTGCCCGTCTTGGTGATGCTGGCAGCACTGGTGATGGCACCGGTCAGAGTGGTGGTGCCCGCACTGACTCGGATGCCTACAGGGCTTGTGCCACCGATGGTTGTCGCTCCGCTGACCGTCAGGTTGTAAGCACGGTTATCGTTCGGTGCATTCGCCTCGATCTGAAGCATGGTGCCGGCAGCACCTTCAGTGCCTTGCAAGGTCAGCTTTGGAATGGTTATGGTTCGTGCCGCAGCCACCGCAGTGGTTCCGAAGCGGTTGAGATCGATTCGAGCAATCGGGACGTTTTGAGCCACGACGATCTCATGATTGAATGTGCCGTCGATACTGGCGGTGCGCAGAGACAAGACCGGCATTTGAGCGCCGTTATTGTTGTTATGATAATCCGCGTGAAGCGTGACGGTCGAGGCCGTGCCCAATGAGCCGGGGCCGTTGGCAATCAAGGTTCCACCATTGATCTGGATGTTACCGGTAATCGCGTTAGCTGTATTGCCCAGAACGACCGTGCTTGGGCCACCACGAATGAGCCCGGCTGCCGTGACCACACCATTGAGAGTGAGGGTGTTGTCCGCCGCATAAATCACACCTTCGACAGGAACCGTGCCATTACCGAGGTAGAGATTGGAACTTACCGTGACCACACCGTTGGTGATCAAACCACCGCTGTGAATATTGATCTGTGTTCCGCTGATGGTCGAAGTGCCGGTCAGTCTCAAAGCGTAGGCATTGACCGTGGTCGCACCGAAGTTGGCGTCACCTGCCGTGCTGTAATGGCCGATCGAGGTGGAATTCAAACCCGTGAAGAAACCAGCACCCGTGCCTGTTGTGGTGAAAGGCGCGTTGATCACACCTGTCGTGGCACTGTAGCCCAGGAAGCTGAGATTGGTCGCATTCAAGAACCAGGGGTTGAACATGCCATTGTTCGTGTTCGCTGCGACCCAAGCGGGGTTATTGATGAAGAATTTCTGCGATTGCAGGGCGCTGCTACCAAGCTCCGCAGCAGTCGTCGTTCTCAAAGTCAACAGTGCGCCTGATTCACGAACCAAACCGCTATTGGTGATCAGAACAGATTGGCCATTCGTCCCTGAACGTTCAAGGAAGATGCCTGCTCCGCCCTTGACCGTGATCTGACCCACGGTTTCCATATTCACACGACCGTTGCTGTTGATGATACCCAACTGGGCTCCATCCAGGGTGATCGGGGTTGAATCTCCCCATTTGTTTTCATGCTGGGCCAGCCCCAGGTTGCTGTTGTCCAGACGTGCGACCACAAATTGATCGTTCACGTCCATGTTGTAATCGAAGCGAAGGGCACCACCGGGGCGGAGGGTGACGCTGTTGACCTGAGTTCCTGCATCATTGGTGAAGCGGCCATCACCTCGGGCTTCCAAGCGTCCGTAAACTTCAAAGCTAGGGGTGGAATAATCCCCGTGGAAGACCAGAGCATTGCCGACACTGCCAAAGTCTGCACCACGGTGGATGATCGTCTCACCTGTGTAATTCTGGTTGCCATAGGTGCGGATCAACGACTGCGAGTTCGTTGCCACGTTCCCTACATCCAGGGGATCACGCCCCAAAAGAACAGATGCCGTCCCCGTCAGAACATTGGGTGAAACGAAGGCTAAGGTGCCGCTGGCCGACCCGAGGAAACGGTAGGTGTCGTCAAAGCCTGCACCGAGGGTGTCAGGCATGTAGTAAGTCGTTCCTTGAAAGGCCGAAATCCCCCAACGCCCGCTGCCCATTGCGGACTGTTCCAGTGCCGTTGTGTAAAGGCCACCGTCACCCAAGCCGAAGGAAATGCTACCGTTGGAGGTGGAGCGCAGACCGTAACTGGAAAGAGCCGCATCCATGCCGATATCCACACGCACAGTGCCAGAGAGCTCACTGCCAAAGGTCTGCACACGCTGACCCTGTGCCGTCAGAACATTGGTGGGAGCGTTCAGGCGAATCGCCGTTGCAGTAGTGAAGCCTTGATTGACCACGATGTCACCGGTGCCTGCGTTCGCCGTGGCACTGGGGACAAGAGTGACACCCGGCGCACGAATCTCATCGGTGCCTCGGCTGCCAAAGAAAAGAGTGCCTTGTGTAATGACCAGACCACCACTCCAGGTGGCACTGTTATCTTGATCGATCGTGAGGTCAGACGCACCGATCTTATTCAGGGTGTAGCCCATGCCATTGTCCGTAATTCCGCCGGCAAGAACCAACTGGGTATCCGTCTGAATACGCGGATGGTTGTTGAAGGTAGTCAGACCGTCAAAGCGAGGGATGATAGTGTTGGCCCCCGTGATCAAAAGCCGCTGAATATCCACGGTGAGGGAACCCATCGTCAGTAGCTTATTGCTACCACCGCCGATTGGTCGGGACAAATCAATCGTCGAATCCGCACCTTGGTGGGTCACGTTATTGCCAATACGGATGACCTGCTGATTGGATGTGCTATCACCAATGGCATAAGCCTCCCATTCTCCACCACGCAGCAAAATGTTCGTGGTGCTCGGAATCGCTGACGCGACCGAAGTAGGTGTGGCCCAGGATTGATCGTTGAGCCAAGTTCTGACTATGCCCTGGGTGATCTCCAAGGTCCCCAAGGAATTGGGCAAGTTACCATTGATGTTGTCGAGAATCAGACGGCCCGTGCCGATCTTGAGAAGTTTGGAACCCGCTCCACCGATCAGTTGCCCGGAGAAAGTCTGGGTCGAAGTGGTGCCTGGAGATTCACGGCCAACCGTCAGCGTCGCAGTACCGAGATTCAAAGTACCTCCAGAAAACTGAAATTCTGCACCGGCCTTAGGACCGGAAAGGTTACCGAACTCCTGGTTAAAGTTGTTTAGATCCACGGTCGCCCCAGGCGCAATGGTCACGATCGACCCACTCACTGCATTGAGGTTTTCGAAAGTTGGGAAGACATTGGCTGCACCGGCCCGAAGAGTCCCTTCGCTAATGGTGATACCACCCTGGAATCGGGCTGCTGTATTCAACTCCAAAGTGCCACGTCCGAATTTGACAAAAACAGGTGCGTTGTTAACCGCAGGATCAGCGTTCGTGGAAAACGTGTTCGCGGAGTTATCCCGGGTATTCGTCAGTGCGACCGAGATGGAAGAAGTTGCCGCATCATCTACATACAGACTGAGTAGATTGTTGGCAAAACTAAGCTTGGAGCCTGCATTGCCTGTAATGTCAGCCCCATTGTTGAGGATGATACCGGCCTGGCCACCACTCCCCACGTTCAGTGTGTAATCCGTGAGATTGACGCTAGCATTGGAGCGGAATGCATAAACAGAACGGTCAGCCGTCAGGGTACTGGCCGTATTACCTGCATCGAAAACCAGGTTGGAACTCATCGCGGTATCCAGGCTACCGGTTCCACCATAGGTGGCCGTGACCACAGTGTAGGGGCCAGAACCTGTGGTGGTGACATAATCAGCCGCATTGCTACTGCCGCTGGCAGTTGCTACCGCCCAAGTGCCAATGATACCATTGGTAAGAGTCGGATTGGTCGTGAATTGGATAACCTCTTGTGTTCCCAAATTCCCCAACTGAGGAACAAATGTCACCGTTCCGGCCCCCGATCTGGTGAGGGAACCAAAACCTAACTGAGTGCTAAAAGCATCGTCGGCAAGATCATTGAGGACTACGCGCGCACCACCGCTGATGGTCAGAGCAGCCGTGCTGCTGGCCACACCATTGGCCCCCGAACGACCATTCAATTGCAGAGTCGCATTGCCAACCGTGAATGCGCTGTTGACACCAAAGGGACTGCCACTCGTGGCCTGAGATTGGCCGATCAAAGTACCCGCAGTAACAAGGGTCGGACCTGTGTAAGCAAGACCAGTGCCGCTGGAGGGGTTCAGGATCACCGTTCCATTTCCCACTTTGTTAATCCCACCCGCACCCGCGATATTTCCAGTGAAACTGACATCGCCACCCGAGACTGCGCTGACATTGACGGCACGCGTTGCAGTGACGGTCCCCGAGAATGTCTTTGCACCCGCATCCAAGCCCCCGAGGGTCTGAACCCCTCCTGTAGCCGAGTTGGTGATGTTGCGACTGACGTTGCGCACACCGCTGAGCAAAATCTGGCTGGAGTTGGCTGCAGCCATTGTGACAGTTGATGTTGCAGCACCAAGAGCGTTGTCATGCCCCAAGACCAGATAACCGTTGTTCAGCGTAGTAGTCCCGGCGTAAGTATTGTTGCCATTCAACCAAAGAGTCCCTTGTTCCGCCTTGGAGACATTGAAGGCCCCAGAGACGACACCGTTGATCGTCGTCAAGGCACCACGTGTGCGGAAATTGATGTCACGCGCGAGGGTCACGCCGCCTGTAACAGTCAACTTATAACCATGAAAGCCATCAGTGATAAGGTCGATGTTAGTAACATTGGCAAGGGCAGCCCAAGTGATGGAAGGCACCTGAATTTCCTGATCCACATTGCCAACTCCGAAGGTCGCAGGGGCTACGGTGATGATGCGGTTACTGCCATTGTTCCCGCCCGTAATCGTAATCGGATTATCGAAAAGATGTGGACCCGCTCCATCAATTAGGAAGTTTAAACGCGCGGTGCGGTCCCCACCCACATTCATGGTCAGCGCACTGCCGACGGTACCTGCCGCTCTGACATGAGATAAAACGAGGTTGCCTTGCTGAACCTCCGTGCCGCCCGCATAAGTATTGAGCGCTCCTAACACCAGCGTGCCGCCGTTGCGTTTGATTAGCTTCCTCACGCTTCCGGTCTGCTCAACTTCTCCCATGAGATAGAGAAACCCTGAATTGAAACCTTGATTATCAACCCCAACATCAAAAAAAGTATTTCCGTTCGAGCTATGGTTCAGGGTGGTTTTACCCATGAATAAAATACCATTTTGACGGGTCGTGCTGGAACTCACCGTGAGGACTCGGTCCGCACCATCCATTCTCAGTGTGTCCATTCTGGCCAGTCCCCCCATCGAACCGGTCAGGGATTCTGTGCGCAAGGCTGAATTACCAGCGGACACATCGATCTTGCGTGCGATGTACTGATCATCGTTCGCATAATAAGTGCCTGCACTGATCGAGACGCGGAGATCGCCTCCGCGCAGATTGATCGTGTTATTTCCGGTGCTCAAAGCATCGTCTGTGCCGACGATCAAGATACCCCCAGAACCGATAGTCAGTAGGCCCGAGTAATTTTGAGCCTGTGGCAAATAAACAGCCCCACCGATGTTTATGCGAGCGTTTTGGTCAATCGCACCAACGATAAGAGGAAAGGCACCGTTCAAAACGTTGGCCTTTTGGATGGTCAAAGTCCCACCACCTGCCCCAAGTCTATAGGCCATGTCACCCGGCGAAGTGTGACCTGTAGCCGTCAAACTATTCCCCGTATAAACGCCGTTCATGCCGGTAGCACCAAACCACACTCGCGAATTGGGCGCCACTGCGGCGATCAACCCTTGAAAATCCACGGACGTGGGTCCCATGCCATTCATTTGAACAGACAGTGACCGAGCTTGCCCAGATTGATTGTTAGCAATGAAAATATTGTTACCGCCACTCCCCTGAATGCCGCCTGTCGCTGTCGTGCTTTGGAAAGAGATGCCACTACCGTCTCCATACCCGGCCCCGAAACCGATGGCTGCGGCATTATCATTGCTACTGTTCTGAAGAATGATCCGCTGATTGTTTCCAATGTTGGAAGGGGAATCCAAATGCAAGGCACCTGCACTGCCAACCAGGACATCGTTGCCCACAATGTTATCGCCGAGGTTACCAGCGCCACGGACCCAGACCAGTCCCTCATCAACGATTGTTCCAGACTTGTAGGTTTTGGCGTTTTCGATAAGCAATGTACCAACGCCACGCTTGATGATACCGCCGTTGTAAAGGTCTCCATCAAAGCGACCGATCACCCCACGCCCCGCCCCTGAAGCAGAGCCATCGAGTCGAATGTAACGTTGTTCACCACCCAGATCCAAGGGATTGACAAAGTTCAACGCATGAGTGGCTGTCCCGCCATTCAGTGTGAAGATGCCTGGGTTAAAATGCGTGCTTCCCCAAACCACAGCAGCGCCAGCCCCGCCAAAATTTACCTTGATGTTATTCCCATAAGCTCCAAAACCTGAGCCCGTTCCACCTGTTAGCTGGACTTGACCGGCTCCAGCACCCAAAGCACGGGTAAAATTGCGGTCCGTATCGAAGGTGGACTGACCAATAACGCCTCCCTGAATCGTGAGATTGCCACTCCCAAGCGCAGTGTAAGACGGATCGACGACCGAATAACCGATCCATTCACGGACCTGCCCTTCATTGATGAAGGTCGTTCCAGTATAGGTTTGAGTATTCAATAATGAAATCAGGTTCGGTCCGGTCTTCACAAGAGACACCGCATTCCCGCCGTTGTCAGTGATCACCCCTGACATGTTCACGTTGGCATTCGCGGTATGAATGAACAATTCGTAGTTGGTTCCTGATCCTGCAGTCAGGGAACCATTGCTGATGATATGCGTAGGACCTTGAGACGAACTGCGACTGATCAAAACGCCACCCGAGTCCACCGTGAGCAAGTGCCCGCCAAGATTCAAATCACGAGCCGTGTCACTGTAAAGATTGAGCGAGTTAACAATTCGCGGAGCAGTTAGAGTCGTAGCTGCCGTGAGCTTGATGTTTTGAGAAGCAGTCCAACCTGTTTGTGCTGTATCGACACCATAATCGGCTGCCACCAAGGCCGTATAACCATTGGTCGGATCATACTTCAAAAATTCACCCGAGCCATTGCCAAGCCGGGTCACTGCCCAGCCACCCACGATGCCATTGACCAAAGCGTCGGGGTTTGAATTGAGAATGCGTGATTGAGTGCCTGCACCCAACTGCTGACCGCTAGTCGGGATGCCAAAAACTTCCATAAACAATGAGCTGCCGGCACCTGATCGGGTGAGGCTGCTCAACGTCATCGTCTGCGTGTTGGCATTGGCTACGGAACGCATATCGATGGAGCTAGCGCCACCGCTGATGGTCACAGGACCAAGTGTCTCAGCGTAATTATATAAAGGATTGCCTGTGAAGCCTGTGTTCTCAAAACGAATTCGTCCACCGACCAAGGAAATCGGAGTCGCATCACCGATGCGGTCATTGGCCGTCACGTTGGCATTGTTGGCAAAAGCGAAGAGCAAGGCGCTATTGACCATGGAGAAACTGCTCACAGTATTCAAAGCATTCGCGTTCTCCACACGCCACTCACCCAGAATGCTGGTGATGTTGCCCGAGTAAGAGTTAGTGCCCGCTTGAAAGCGTGCCCCGCTGTTGCCATACTTCACGATGTCTGCGCTGCCTGACATAACACCGCCAAGGGAAATGAATCCGACAGTGTTTAAGCGAAGGGCCTGATTGACATTGATAGTGCCAGAAAGTTGAAAAGTTCCTGCATTGTCATTCTGAATCGTGCTGGCACCAGCAAGGGTAATAGGTCCACCAAAAGTGTTTTGATTGGTCCCGATCATATTGCGGAGAGCGCCCATGTTCAGATAGCCTTTGCCCGTAATGCTCAAGGGTTCTGCGCCTGTCGTTAAACCTCCCGAGCCGTTTGGCGTGCTGAGGGCCAGTGTCGCTCCGTCATTGACTGTTGTGCCACTCGCTACCGTGCCCAAACCTGCCACAGACGTCAGCAAGGTGATACCTCCGTTCAAGGTCGTAGCGCCGGTGAAGGTGTTGGCACCGCTGAGCACCAGCAAACCATTGCCGTTTTTAATGAGGCCAAAGCCTGTTCCGCTCACCACCCCCGATAAAACAACAGCACCCGAATCAATCTGGGCCGTCAGATTTTCCGTCAATGAAATCGGCGCCCTGATGACATTAGTCGCAGTGCCTGTGTTGGAGAGGGTGGCCCCAGTCCCGCCGTTGTTGAAAACCAACGATCCACTGGTTCCGGGAACCAGTGCAAAATTGGAGCCAAAACTGTTGCTGAAATTCAACGTTCCGAGTGTCACCGCCCCGTTGAGAGAAATCGTCTGAACCCCTGGAAACACAGAGCCAAAGTTCACGGTCTGCCCGATGGCATTGGGAACCGCACGTGGCAGCCAATTCTGTGAATCCTGCCAATCATAAGTTCCAGGTAGTCCCTGATCCCACGCCGTTTGCGCGGAAGCCAAAGGTGCACAAAGGGCCGTAAAGGAGAACAGGCACTTAGCTAGCCACTGACCGCGACGAGAGGGGACAGAAACTGCGAGGGTCGGGACTTTTAGAGGCATCATGGTGGTAGGAAAAAACAGTGAAGGACGTGAAAAACTAAAGGTTTGACGCTCGGACATTAAAGGAAGGGCGGTGTGAGGCTGCCGTGATCAGACGCCTCAAAAACAAATGGACCCATCTCTTTTCTAAGAGCTGGAGTCCAAAATGCACACGGGTTGTTCTGTTTGAAAAGGCTTGTCGGCATCAATCTACTATTAAACTCAACTCATAGTCTCTCACTTTCTTCAAATGTGAAGAAAGTGAATCTTTAGGTGGGGGGGTAAAATGGCCATGCAGTTTGTGGATTTTCGAAGAATTCATCACAAAGGCTCTTCTGAGGCGACAAAAAAATATCCATGGGGCTTTTCTTTGTTCAAAATGCCTGCTTAAACCCCTGATTGAGCCGAATAATACAAACTTGAGACTACATTAAACAACACCTACAGAGCAGTCTGCCCATCAGGCATGCTCTCACATACGGTTGGCCAATGGCTGATGATTGGGGCGAGAGATCCGAATTTAATCTTGTTCGATGAACCCAGGCCCAATAAGCCGATCCTTGCAGCAGTCACCGACCACCTTAAAACAGCCATGAATCTCATCACGATGATTCGTCGTTTGCATCCCCTTCAGTTGGCTGACATAGGCTTCTCATGCCCGGCCCCGTCCTGCTTTCCGATATCGGCAATGTGCTGACTTTTTTTGACTTCAACATCGCAGCACAGCGCGTAGCTGAGTTGTGTCCCTTCCCTGCGGAGGCAATGTGGGGAAAACTGGATCACCTCAAAGGCCCCTTTGAGGACGGTCGAATGGACGACGCCACCTTTGTTAGAGAGGCCATGGCCGCACTGGAATTTCGTGGCACCAAAGAGCAGTTTGCTGCGATTTGGTGTGAGATATTCACCCAAAATGAAGCCATGAAGCGCAGTTTGGCCCCCTTGGTCGGTCGTGTGCCTATGAAACTGCTTTCCAATACGAATGGCCTGCACAAGGACTATTTGCTAAACATGTTCGACATCTTTCATGCCTTTGACGGTGGTGTTTACTCACATGAGGCGAAATGCAGCAAACCCGGCAAAGACATTTTCCAGATCTCCATCCAGCAACTCAACCTGGACCCAAGACTGACCTTATACATAGATGATCTGGAGCCGAACATTGCAACAGCACGTGAATTGGGCTTCGAAACTCATCTCTACCATCACGAAAGACATGATCATCTCCAGTCGGAAATCACCGCCTGGGCTCAAAAACATCGGCTACTGAGCTGAATGGACCGCGTGTTGACGTGAGAATCTCCATGCCCTAGCTGTACCTCTGGCACACGCCGTGCGTATCCAATACAATGGCAGGTTTGCCAGGAATCCTAATTTCTATGAAATGTGACGTTTGCGAAAGTGAGGCCACCGTATTTCTGACCCAAATCATCAATGGTCAGATGACAACGGTGAACCTTTGCGATGCCTGCTCAAAGGCAAAAGGCGTCACCGATGAAATGGGCTTCGGCCTCGCTGAGGCGTTTCTCAGCCAGAGTCCACCGGTCCTCAATGCGGACACGACCTGCCCTGCCTGTGGGTTCACTGCGGCTCAGCTTAAAAAGATAGGTCGCATGGGCTGCCCAGAGTGTTATCACACCTTCCGCGATGGCCTTGATGGCCTGCTGAAATCCATGCATAAAGGGACACGACATGTCGGAAAAGTGCCGCATCAGATCGTGACCCAGAATGCCTTGGCCGGAAATCTCGGTCATTTGCGAGAGGAACTGGCCAGTGCCGTCCGCGACGAGCGCTATGAAGATGCCGCCCGCCTCAAGTCCGAGATCGATCAACTCCAGTCCACGTTTTCTAGCCACGCCTAACATTTGATCGCCCTGCATCTGTTCGAACAATTCAGGGCGTTCCCTTCCTAAAGAATCATCCCCCGATGCGATTCACAACCCTCATCAAACACCCGGCTGACTGGATGAAAGGCAGCGGGCTTCACTCCGACGTCGTCATGACGTCCAGGGTTCGTCTGGCGCGCAATCTACGCGGGTTCAGCTTTCCCGGTTATTCCGCTGAACGTCAGCGAGTGGAGTTACTGGAACTGGCCCGCCCCTGTGTGGAGTCTTTGCCGGAAATGGCAGATGGCTACAGTGAGGAATACACGGCACTGACCAAAATACGCAAACAAGTGCTGGTGGAACGTCACCTCATCAGCCGTGAGCATGCCGCCCGCTCTGCAGGTTGTGCCGTCGTCGTGGATCGCAAACAGAGCCTGTCCATCATGATTAATGAGGAAGATCACTTCCGCATTCAGGGTATTCGCGCAGGGTTGAATCTGCGCAGCGCTTATCAATTGGTGGATAAAACGGACACTGCTTTGGAATCCATGCTGCCCTATGCTTATGATGACCGCCTGGGCTACCTCACCGCTTGCCCGACGAATCTTGGCACAGGGATGCGAGCCTCCGTCATGTTGCATCTACCCGCCTTGGTGCTTTCAGATCAGATCAACCCTGTGATCAAAGCCGTGGGCAAGATCGGCCTGGCCGTTCGCGGTCTTTATGGCGAAGGCACAGAGGCCTTGGGCAATCTTTTCCAAATCTCCAACCAGCACACCCTCGGGGAGAAGGAAGGAGAGATCATCACACAAATCGAAAAAGTCATCGAGCGTGTGGTCAGCTCTGAAATCAATGCCCGCCAGAAGCTGTTGGAAGACAATCCCACCATGCTGCATGATCAGGTGGGTCGAGCTTTCGCTATTTTACGTTATGCTCATGTTTTGACCTCGAAAGAGGCACTCAACCTGCTTTCTTTGCTACGTCTTGGGGCGGATATGGATCTTGTCCCTGACTGCGACCGGAGTTTGCTCGACATGCTCTTACTCGAAATCCAGCCCGCCCACTTGCAGCTCAATGCCGAGCGTGAACTTTCGCCGGAAGAGAGGGATGCGCGACGTGCGGAAATTACCCGGGCACGGTTGCAATTGTTGAGCGGCCCTTCTAACATTTCTCCAACAATCCAATCCTCAGAGGAAAAACCCTCTGATTCCAATGATGAATAACTTTACCCCACGCGCCCAACAGGTCCTCGCACTGGCTCGCAAAGAGGCAGATCGCTTCAACCACAACTACGTTGGCACCGAGCACTTGCTCCTGGGCCTAATCAAACTCGGCCAAGGGGTGGCGGTCAACGTCCTCACCAAATTGGGTTTGGATCTCGAAACCGTTCGCCTTCAGGTCGAGCAACAAGTCGGCTCAGGCCCGGAGACCAAAATGGTCGGCAACATCCCTTACACGCCTCGTGTGAAGAAGGTGCTTGCACTGGCCAGCAAGGAAGCCAAGGCCCTCAATCACAGCTATGTCGGAACGGAGCACATCCTGCTCGGCCTCCTGCGTGAAGGCGAAGGTGTCGCTGCCCAGGTCCTGCGCAACCTCGACATCAATCTGGACAAAGCCCGCAACGAAATCCTCAAGGAACTCGACCCCAACTTCACCAGCAGCAACGAAGAAGAAGAGGAAGATGCCGAGCCTGTTTCCCCATCCGGCAACACGGACGACGACAAGAAAAAGAAGAAGAACGAGAAGACCCCTGCCCTGCGCGCCTTTGGCCGCGACCTGACCGAGACCGCCCAAAAAGGCGAGATGGACCCTGTCATCGGACGCTCCGAAGAAATCGCCCGGGTCATCCAGATCCTTTGCCGTCGCACGAAAAACAATCCTGTCCTCATCGGTGAAGCCGGTGTCGGCAAGACCGCCATCGTCGAAGGCTTGGCTCAAGAAATCGCAGCCGGGAACGTGCCTGAGATTCTGCGCGACAAGAAAGTGATCACCCTGGACCTCGCCCTCATGGTCGCAGGCACCAAGTATCGCGGTCAGTTCGAGGAACGCATCAAGGCCGTCATGGACGAGATCCGCCGCGCCAAGAACGTCATCCTTTTTATTGATGAGATGCACACCATCGTCGGTGCCGGTTCCGCCGAAGGCACCATGGACGCCAGCAACATCATCAAGCCCGCCCTCAGCCGTGGTGAGCTTCAGGTCATCGGTGCCACGACGCTGAATGAATTCCGCAAATACATCGAGAAGGATTCCGCCTTGGAACGCCGCTTTCAGCAGGTGAAAGTGGAAGAGCCATCCGTGGATGACGCCATCAAGATCCTCATCGGTCTGAAAGGCAAGTACGAGATGCATCACAAGGCCAAGTATGCCGACGATGCCATCACTTCCGCCGTGAAGCTCAGCTCGCGCTACCTCACCTCACGCTTCCTGCCTGACAAGGCCATCGACATCATGGACGAAGCCGGAGCCAAGGCCCGGATCGCGGCTATGACCCGTCCTCCTGAGCTGAAGACGATTGAGGCTGAAATCGAAACCATCCGCATCGAGAAAGAAACCTCGATCAAGGACCAGGACTTCGAAAAAGCCGCCCGTCTGCGCGACAGCGAGAAGAACACCAAGAAGAAGTACGACGACATCCTGGAAACCTGGAGACAGAACAACACGGAGCGCATCGTCGATGTGTCCGAAGATGACATCATGTCCGTCGTCTCCAAATGGACTGGCGTGCCGCTCCAGCGCATGGAGACCGCCGAAGCCCAGAAGCTGCTCAAGATGGAGCAGGAGATGAAAGGCAAAGTCATCGGTCAGGACGAAGCCGTCATCGCCATCAGCAAGGCGCTCCGTCGTTCCCGTGCCGATCTCAAGGACCCACGTCGTCCGATCGGCTCCTTCCTCTTCCTGGGCCCCACCGGCGTCGGCAAGACCTTCCTGGCCAAGAACCTGGCCGAGTTCATGTTCGGCAGCGCCGAGGCCCTTATCCAGCTCGACATGTCTGAATACATGGAGAAGCACACGGCCAGCCGTCTCATCGGTGCGCCTCCTGGATACGTCGGTTATGAAGAGGGCGGTCAGCTCTCTGAAGCCGTGCGCCGTCGTCCTTACAGCGTCGTGCTTTTCGACGAAATCGAGAAAGCTCACCCGGATGTCATGAACCTCCTTCTTCAGATCCTGGAAGAAGGTCAGGTTACAGACAACTTCGGCCGCAAGATTGATTTCCGAAACACCATCGTCATCCTGACCTCCAACGTTGGGGCGGAAACCATCAAGAAGCAGTCCACCCTCGGCTTTGCCGCCATGGCCATGGGCGAAGCAGACAATGCCAGCATCAAGGGCAAGCTGTCTGAGATGGCTAAGAAGTTCTTCAAGCCCGAGTTCCTCAACCGTCTGGATGACCTCATCGTCTTCCGCATGTTGGAGAAGACCGAGCTGGCCAAGATCGTGAACCTCGAAGTCAACAAAGTCGTCGCCCGCCTCAAGGGACGGAACATCCACATCGTGCTCGACGAGAGCGCGATCGATTTCCTCATGAAGGAAGGTTACGATCCACAATACGGTGCCCGTCCAATGCGCCGTGCGGTGGAAAAGAACATCGAAGACCCTCTGGCCGAGCACCTCCTGGAAGGCAACATTCGGGAAGGCGATCAGGTCAAAGTCACCTTCGACGCGGAAGGCAAGCGCCTCAAATTCGCCGCCGAAAATCCCGTGCGGGAAGTGGCCGAGGTTTCCGAAGCCGGGGCCATCTAATTAGACTGCATTCAACTCAAAAGGCGGGTCCTGCGACCCGCCTTTTTTGTTGGCTGAAGGGTTCTTCAAATAACATCAACGCACCAGCATCCAAAGTGTACTGGCTCCATGCCCGACCGGAAAATCAGGAAGCCCTGGAAGACGGAGATAATCCACCGTGCGTCGTTTGATCTTGGCGCACATTCGTGACCGGCGTTCCAAAGCGACAGGATCAAGCTTAGTGCAATTAGTCGAAAGAAGGATTGCGCACTTGGGCATCGCGATTTCCAAAGCTGCATTGACCAAGTCTTCAAAATGCTGCTCCACCTGCCACAAACGCCCCTTGTCATTTCGAGAAAAAGTAGGCGGGTCGAGAATGATGACATCAAAGCGCTCTCCCCGGGTTTGCAATCTTGGCATTAGATCCATCGCATCATCAGCGATGAACCGATGCCCTTTGTCCGCAATGCCATTGAGCACGAGGTTTTGCTTGCCGCGATCCAAGGATTTTTTAGACAAATCCACACTCAGCGTCTCCGCCCCGGCCAGCGCCGCCACCACACTAAAACTGCAAGTGTAGGCAAAGGTATTCAGCAGCCTCTTGGGACGCAAGACACGCACCTGCGCGCGGTTCACCCGTTGATCGAGAAACAAGCCGTGGCTATAACCCGCAGCAAAGTCCAGCCCGTAACGGATGCCTGCCTCGGTCACGACGGTGGTGAGAGGTAACGACGCATCACCGCGGCTCAGGACAGGTGCGACGCGATCATCATTCTTCACAGGCAAAAAACGAGTGAAGACCCGCACCGGCACCCAGCCTGATTCCACGCTCCACTTGTCCAAGCCAACCAGCAATTCCGCCAAAGCCACCTCGTTCTTATGCGAAATCATGGCATCATCCCCGAGTCGCTCCACCCACCCTCCTGAGCCTGAACCAATACGGTGTGCCGTAGTGCCGGCAGCCTCAAAGACGGCTCGTTGCGCGGGGACAATCCAAGTAGTGGGTTGAATGGGTGGACGTCGGGCTGAGGAAAAATTCACGGGGTCAACCTGCCGCAGGATCTACCGCGATCAAACATCCAAGTACCGCTGAGACGTCACAGATTTCACTTTGCCAAGGTTATCCACCTCCGCAACGATGTCATCAGCCAGACCATGAGGAGTCAGAAACAAAACAACAAAGCCCCGCGCCCATTCAAAAACCAGAGCTCAGGGCAGACCTGGGGTGGTGGCAATCGCAACTCAAATTTCATTCCTCCCCCTAAACCTGTCTTTAGACCCAAGAAACTAAGCACTGACAATCCAACGCCTCAAGACACCAATCCGCCTGCGGCCTTCCCACCAGACCAAGTCTAAATCTGCCATGAAAGCTTTCTTTCTTTTCCTGACCACCCTGCTCTCCCTTTCGATTCATACTCATGCGCAAAGTGACACGGCACATCACAAGGCTGTCTATGCAGAGATCAATTCAATAGAGAAATCGCTCAAGAAGGTCACGGCTACACACAAGGATGAGCCGCTGATTTTTTCACTCACCGGTTGGATGAAGGGTGATAAGCTTTTGAAAATCGTGGCCAAGACCAATGAGGATGGCGATGGTTACGAAGAATATTACCTCGAAAATGAAAAGCCTCTGTTTGTTTTCAGCACCTATCAAAAGGACCACCTCGGCAAGAAGCCTCAGCGCATCGAAAACCGTCTCTACTTCAAAGACGGCGAAATCTTCAAATGGCTAACCAACGATACATCCGCCGGAGTTCTCCATGGTGAAGATTACTTGGGAGAAACCGAGCGCCTCAGCACCAACTGCGCGGCCTTTGTCAGTGCCTTGAAAAGCAAAAGCACCTCCAAAGCCCCTCAAACCATCGAAGGTGTTTTTGTCGGGATTGAGGAAGGGGATTATTTCCACTGGAACATGCGCAATACCCAAGGCGATGACCTTTCGTTCTTCATTCTAAAAACCGATGCCAGTGTGGACAAAGTCATCGACAATCCACAGGCATTCACAGGAAAGAAATGCCGCATTACCTGGAAGAAATCCGCGGAGAACATTCCAGAGGCCGGTGGCAAGATGCAGATCGAGCAGATCCTCAGCGTCGAGTGGCTAGGAAAGTAAGCGGTTTAGGCATCGTGTCCATCCGCCTGATTTGACAAACCGGTCAGCCCTCAGCAAAGGAGTGCCCTTTAGACATGTCCACGCTTTGGTTCCCTCTTGGTTTTATCCTGACTGTCCTCCTGTCCCAGTGCACAGGTTCGGGTTTTTTATCATTTCAGCATCCCGATGAATTGCCGCGATTGATGGTCCAAAGACTGGATTGGATGGATGAGGTCGCGAGGGTCAAACAAGCAAGCTCCCTACCCGTGACCGATGCCAAACGCGAGGCCGCCTTGCTAACTGTCATGGAGCAAGAAGGGGCTCAGGCAAACATCCCCCTGAAGGCCGTCCGCAGCTTCTTTTCAGGTCAAATGGAGGCCGCAAAACAATATCAGGTGGAGTGGCTGGCCAAGCATCCGCAAGCAACTCAGACCAAAGCTCAACTTCCAGATCTGAATACCACGGTGCGTCCCGCTCTGGATGATATCGGAAAGCGCATGCTCACCGCACTGGCCCAAGCCCGCCAATCCAACTCCCCTTCCCCGATCATAACGTCCGCGCAGTTGCGACTGACACAAGCCGGCTACTCCCAAGCTGTGATCAAACACGCCCTCAAAGGGCTTGAGACAGGGCTCAGATAACCTCGGCAAAAGCAGGCATCTCTAACATGATCACCTTGACGTCATAGAACGTTAAGTCATAGAGCTTACCCATGAACTCTGGCGATTTCCCCTCCGGCCCTTGGACGGGGTATTACCAATATCCGACCGGGGAACGAGGGGCCCAGGATCTTTATCTGACCTTTCAGAATGGTCAGATGAGCGGCGGCGGGTCGGACGAGGCAGGCAGCTTTAGTGTCACGGGCAATTATAACGAGAGCAGCAAAGAAGCCGAGTGGCTGAAGAGCTACCCCGATGGTCACCGGGTCATTTACCGTGGCTTCCGAGAAGGTCCATTACCTGGTATCTGGGGCACATGGGAAATCCCTGGAGACTGGTCCGGCGGCTTCCATATCTGGCCTTTGATCTCAGGCACGGAACCTGACATCGAAGAAGAAGAGTCCATCCCTGAACCCCTCAAGCACCTGGACCCGGCCCTTGTTCCCGCATGATATAACGACCTCGCACAACATTGTTGTGTGCCACGTTCATTATCCCAAGCCCACACACCGCACAGAGGCCTAAGCTTAGACCCGCAGTTCCCGAAAGGTCAGATGCAAGGCCTTTTCCAATTGCGGCAGTTTCCACTTTTCCTTCGGATGCACAAGACACAGAGACATGCCCTTTTTACCGGCACGGGCAGTGCGCCCACTGCGGTGCGTATAATATTCGAGCTGGTCCGGCAATTGATGGTGAATGACGAATCCCAGATCCGCCACATCAATGCCGCGAGCCGCCACGTCGGTGGCTACCACAAACTGGACACGCTCCTTTTTAAAGGCGCGCATCACCTTGTCCCGCTCCTTCTGCAACAGATCTCCCTGCAGCACATCCACAGGCAAACCCAAGGCTGCCAGTTCCCGACACAGCGCGATGGCATCCGCCTTGGTGCGGCAAAAAATGAGGCCCCGTCCATCCTTTTGATGTTTGAGAAATTCGGCGATGAATTCGGTTTTTCCCTCGGGTTTGAGGATCACAAATCGATGATCGATGTCCCGGTTCACCACATGACCTTGATCGATCTGAATGCTGTGCGGATTGGGGGCCATGCAGCCCTTGATCAAGTTGTGAATCGCTTCGGGGAAGGTGGCGGAAAAAAGCCAGGTGCTCTGCCGCTGCGTCGTCAGTTTCAGGATCTCCTGCAGCTCTTTTTTGAAGCCCATGCTCAGCATCTCATCCGCCTCATCCAGCACCACATACTTCACCGCTTCCAGCGACAAAGCCCGCCGCTGGATCATATCCATGATGCGCCCCGGAGTTCCGACCACGATGTGTGTGGGCCTGCGCAAGGCCTCCACCTGACGGTCGATGTTATCGCCACCCGTGATCACCTCCACAAAGATCTTTTCCTGCACGTGCTTCGTGAAGCGAAAGAGCTGCTTCCCGATCTGTTTCGCCAATTCACGCGTCGGAGCGATGACCAGCCCCTGCACCACCCCATTTTGAGGTTTCACCTTCATCAAAAGTGGTAGCCCAAAAGCCGCCGTTTTACCCGTGCCGGTCTGCGCCTGTGCCACGAGGTCACTCCCTTCTTTCAAAAGGAACGGGATGGCCTTTTGCTGTACCTGCGTTGGCGTGACAATGCCCAGTTCCTCCAGACCACGCTTCAAGTCTTCACGGATACCCAGCTCTCTGAATGTTTGCGCCATATCCCTGTCATCCATCACGATGCCTCGAAATGCCAGCGGAATGCTTTTCGGATTCGCCGCCAAGGTTAAAACGAATCTTCACGAAGAGATCCCCTGCCATGACTCATCTCCGCAAGACGTGGGCAAAGCCAACGTTCAAAAAGGCACCTTCATGAAACTGCTCCTGCCGTCACTCCTCCTCTCGATCTTGTCTTTGAATCTTCCGCTTCGTGCAGCCACGCCGGAATACAAACCGGAGTTGTTCCAAAGTGCCAAGCTGATCTACGCGGATACCTTTGATGGCGCGCTCAACACCGCCTTCTGGGAGGTCCGGCAGAGCAGCACCTGGGAGATCAAAGATGGCATTCTCACCGGCAGTCAATCCTCCAAGGAATTTCAGGAAAAAATGATCGCCAAGGGAGACAAGGCACACGCGGGGTTCAAGCCTGTCATCTGGATGAAACAGGTGCCGGAGAACTTCGTCTGCACAATGCGTGTCCGTTACGATGGAAAATCCTACACGAAAGGCTTCCCTTTGCTGGATATCGGCCATCACATTCACACAATCACGTTCAGCGAAAAAGCCACCACGCTGACCATCAAAAAAGACATCGAGAAGCTTCCCATCGAGAGCCCACTTTTTTCCCTCAACGAATGGCATGACATCGCCATCGAGCTGAAGAAAGGCACCCTGCTCCTAACCATCGATGGTAAAAAACATCGCTTCGATAGTGCCAACATCGATATGACAGGCCAGGCACAGATCGACTTCAAGGGCATCGACTTTGGCACCTGTCAGATCGATGATGTGAAGCTCTGGGAAGGACAGTAAATCCAGACCCCGGCTAACTAAAAGCATGTTAAAGCCCGCCTGTGACCTGAATCAGAGCCACCTGAAAAATCAAATCGCTGTTGGCGGGAATCTTGTCACCCACCGCCCGATTCCCGTAGGCCAGGTGGGCTGGAACATACAGCATCCATTGATCGCCCGGCTTCATCAGCTTCAGCGCCTCCGTCCAGCCAGGAATCACCTGACCGACGCCGAAAGTCGCAGGTGCCCCACGTTCAATGGAGCTGTCAAAGACCGTGCCATCCTTCAAGGTGCCACGATAATGCACTGTCACCGAATCAAAGTAAGTCGGTGAGCGCCCGTCGGCAGGGCCCGAAGCCAGCACCCGATATTGCAGACCGCTGGCCGTCGTCACCAGACCTGAACTGTCCACGCTGGGCTGTGCGGGAGCGCTCGCCACCGGGCTCGTCGGTGCTGGGGATGACGGAACCGTCGGCGCGGGAACCGCCGCCTTCTTCACAGGTTTTGTTTGGCAACCGGTGACCGCAAGCAGCAAGACGGAGGATAGGGAAAGGAAAAGGGACTTCATAAAAACCAAGGTTGAAAAGCAAGCGGCTCAAAAGCACACGCCAAGCAAGGCAGGATGTGGGCTAAGACCGCCTCACGTGCAACTACCGATCCCGTGACCGTGCGTGTTTTCGATGACCGTCTAACCGACCAACTCGGCAGCCTTTTCCTCTTTATGCTTTTCGGCCTCCATGGCGGCCTTTTCCGCAGCCAGCACGGCCAATGCCGCCGCACGGCGGGCGCGTTCCTTCGCCTCCTGCTCGGCCTTGATCTGCGCTGCGGCGGCCTCGCGACGGGCTTTGGCTTCTTCTTCCACCTTGCGGGCGGCTTCCTTCTCCGCGTCCTGCTTCGCCTTCAGGGCGGCAGCGGCAGCCCGCACCGCCTCCAGTTCCCGACGGGCCAGTTCACGCGCGGCCTCCTTGGCGGCCTCACGTTCCGCATCGGCCTGGGCCTTCGCTTCAGCAGCTGCTTGACGAGCCGCGATCTTTTCGGCCTGGATGCGGGCTTTCTCGGCTGCCTGTTCGGCAGCGGCCTGGGCTCGCGCAAGAGCTGCGGCCGCTTTCTCCTCTTGGAGACGGGCTTTTTCGGCGGCGGCTTGTTCTTTGGCGATTCGGGCGGCTTCTTTCTCCTCGGCGATGCGGGCCTTTTCAGCAGCTTTTTCAGCAGCCGCCTTTTCGCGGGCCACACGAGCGGCTTCCTTCTCTTCAGCAAGACGGGCTTTTTCGGCGGCCTTCGCTGCCGCTTCCTCTTCACGAGCGCGCATAGCCGCCTCTTTTTCCGCCTGGATACGAGCCTTCTCAGCAGCCTTTTCAGCAATCGCCTGCTCACGAGCCAGGATGGCAGCCTCTTTCGCGGCGACATCGGCGGCAAATTTAGCCTCTTGGGCTTGGATCAGCTCTGCGGCAAAGTCGCGCAACTGCCGTGCAAGATCCGCAGCCCTTTCGGTCAACACCGAGGCGGCGTCCGCAGACACGCGGGATAATAGCTCCAGCGAATCCAACTTGGTGGCAGTGTCGCTAAGAAGGGAAGTAAATTTGGAGTCGAGTCTCGTGATCATCAGAGGGTTGGCTGAAACGGGACAGTCATCAATGGAGACAGTTACCGCCCTGTAAAGTCCCTTCCAATCGGGAGACTCAATAGAACTGGTTTCAACCAGTAGATGCGTATGCCATCCCTCGAACTGAGTCCGTGTGTGCAGCAGCGATCCGTCAAAAGCCCTGACGTCCAGATTTAGCAAAAATTCTTCAAACTTTGCCTTCTATAAGGTGCCGAGTTACTTATCCACCGTTTTGGCCGTCGGTTCATCAGGCACCTTTTCAAAAACCGTCAGCTTGGCAAGACCATAGAAGTAACCGGCAACACTTCCACACAAGATAAGGAACGCGATCATAGGCCAAAAACCGGGAATCCAAGGTGGGAAAAGACGGCGGCGGCGTGACATGGTTTCCAAGATGGCGAGGAAGCGGAAAGAGAAAGTGAAAGTTGCTAACGGAATAAGGCCCCGAGTTTTTTGCCGAGCAGCAGCGCCGCTCCCGCGATGGTGATGGTGAGGAAGATCATCGCCCAGACCCCAAGCGCGGAGGCCAGATTGGGTCCATTACCCAGCGCCATGACCAAGAAGTAGATGGCCTTGGTGATGGGGAAATTGGCAGACTGCTGCGCCAGGATCATGGAGTCACTGACCTCCAGCATCGCGAAAGCAAAAGCAAGTAAGCCGCCAGCGAGCAAGTTGGGAGCGACTAACGGCAGTGTGACACGCCAGAGTGCTCGTTCAGGAGATGCCCCAAGGTTTTGCGCAGCCTCCTCCAACGTAGGACTGACCTGCTGAAAGCCCGCAGACGCGGACCGCACGATGTAAGGCAGCCGCCGCACGGCGTAAGCGATGACCAGGATGAGGAAAGGGTTCTCACCCAAGATCAGCCAGTCAAAGGGTTGCCCAGGCCGAGTCATGGCCAGATAACCAAAGGCCATCACGACCCCAGGCACGGCCAAAGGCAGCATTGCCATGGCATCCAAAAGCTGACGTCCCCAGATCTTGGTTCGCACATTGACATAAGCCACGCCAATGCCGAGCACCAGGGCGAAGGCGATGGCGATGACGGAATACTTGAGACTGTTCGCAATCGAACTCAGAGTAAGTTCATGCCCCAGAGCCTCACTGTAATGATTTAAAGTGAAGGCTTGGGGGAGAACAGTGGCATACCAATCATCGGCAAAGCTAAGAAGCACGACACCGAGATGAGGCACCACGGCCAGAAAGGTGATGAGGGCAAAGAATGCGGTGCATAGCCAACCGAGACCGAAGGGAAGCTGCACCGTCTCACGCGCCATCGTGGCACGCCCCCCCCCGGTGGAGTCTGCGCGGCCAAAGAAGATCTTGCTTAGGGTGTAAATGAGCGTGCTGAAAACAAGCATGACTACAACCAGCGCATAGGGGAAAGGATTGTCGCTGAGGTCATTCAGTGAGCGGAAGATTTGCACCGCGGTTACACGGTCAAAATCAAAGACCAACGGCACGCCCAATTCCGTAAAGGCCCAGATGAAGACGATGGTCCCCCCGGCAAAGATCCCGGGCATGATGAGAGGCAGGGTGACACGCCAAAAGCGCTCAAAAGGTGGACAGCCTAGATTCGCCGCGGCTTCTTCCATGGCCGGGTCCAGGTTGGCCAAGGCGGCGGCTACATTCAGATAGAGAATGGGATAGAGATGCAACACCTCCATGATGACGATGCCCAACATTTGCCCTTCGCCTAACCAATCGGTCGGATGTTGGGCATTCATCAGGCCCAGGTTGATGAGCAGGGCATTGAGTGCGCCAGCTTGCCCGAGGACGGCTTTGATCCCAATCGCACCCACAAAGGGAGGCAAGACCATCGGGGTGAGCACCAGGCTGTTCAGCAGGTTTTTTCCAGGGAAGTCAAATCGAACGAAAAGAACCGAAAGCGGAAGAGAGATGAGGAGGCAACCCAGTGTGGTCCAAATGGCAATGACGAAGGAGTTGATCAAACCTTCTCGGTAAAGTTGGTTACGGAAGACTTCAGTGACAAACTCGAGTGTGAAATGATGGTCCGGTGTCTTGAAGGCCAGTTCGACAGTGGTCCAAATGGGGTAGGCGAAAAAGCAGCCGAAGAAAACGGCCATGATGCCGAACACGAAAAGGGCGAGGGTGCGCGACATAAGGAGGTAAAGGAATTATTCGCCTTTCCTGGCCAGGTTTTTGGCAAGGGTGTAGTTCCGGCGGAAATTCTCGCCGAGTGTTCGTGCCCATCGTGTCTCCGCCACTTTGTCACGCGAGCGAACGACTTTGGTGATGTCTCCGATGGCGTTGTCGTAACGAATGCTATCCAATTCTTGAAACACCTCGCGCGCTCGTGGCGGTTCACTGTTTTGGATCAGTGCATGCCAGGCTTTTCTCTGCTCTACATGAGTATCCACGCACATGACCCGAATGAGGAAACGCAACGTGCTGAAGGCGGAAGCTGTCCATTCGGGATGGTATGTGAAGGCTTTGGCTTTTTCATATGGCAGTTCATCCGCATCACTCATGTAAGGCAAGTGTTCGTCTGAATAAAAGGCTCTGCGGGCGGCAAGCCTGCGCAGGGCGCTGCGGGTGGGGCCTCCTGGAGCTCCGGGGCGATAAGCCCAGATCTTTTGTCCCGCATCGCTGAGAACGAACTCCATGAAGGCGGTGGCCAGTTCCGCATCGGGTGCCCCACGAAACATGGCGATGGGGTCCACGCTGACAGAGCTGCCGCCTACTGGCATGATAAAACCGACGCGTGAGCTGCCATCCGGCTTTCGGGTTTCCTCCTCGGTGGAGCGTCCATAATAATCAATACACATACCGGCGGCGGCATCGCCACGGGCGACATCCAGGGGGATCTTGCTGGAGCTGTCGCTGAAGTAGCGTGCGTTGGCACTGATCCGCTTGATTAGATTCAGTCCATTTCTCCAGCCCTCACGCACTCCTGCGGCTTCGATTTCCTGGCCTGCTTTGAGCTGACCTGGATTTTTTGTCAGGCGGGAGATGGCTTCCTGCATCTCTTGCTGAATGAGCATTTCAAAGGCCTTGGTGACCGTGGCACTGCGCCCTGGGTCAGCCAGGGCGAGCTGGCCATACAAACGAGGATCAGCCAGATCACGCCACTGAGAGGGATCTTTCTCGATTCCAAGTCTCCTCAATACATCGCGGTTAAAGACAATGCCGAAACTGGAGAGACAACAGGCAATCCAGCGGTCCTTGCCGTCGCGAAAGGGCTCTCCGCTGACCATTTCAGGAATACCCTCATCCCCGAACCATTCCGGGTGTTTTTCACGAAGTGCCAGGATGCCGGTTTGGGGCTGATTTTGTGCGACCAGTGTGCCTGCCTCCGCCTGAATCTGAAAGTCGTAAGCCCCCCCGCCAAAAAAGACATCCATGCCGACGCCAATGGAGGAATCCAGAAACGCCTTGCGTGCCGGATCATCCGCAGGTGCCTTGGGGTTCATGAAATTCTGAGCTGTATCGGGAGTCCATGATTTATCCAGAATGCGTGTCCAGTGCTGCTGAAACGCGGCACTAAACTCAGATTTCAGCATCACGGCGATTTCGGAGGTGCCGCCGGGTACCCGCCAGTCCATGGCGACCGTCTCCCCGGTTTTTTCTTTCCAATAACTGACAAAAGCCTGGCCAAACTCTGCCCGCAGACGCTCTGGATGCGGTGTGACGATGACGAGTTTTCGGTCCGCATTCGTGGAAGCCGTGGACTGCCGGGGTTTCATCAGGAACGGCCCGAGGAGCGTGACAAGCAGCGCTCCGAGAATGGCGATTTCTTTGCGCCAGCGTCTGAAAAATGAGGAGTCGGTGGCTTCGGTCATCTGGCCATCCAAGCGGAGGCCGTGCCAGAGGGCAACTCGGCTTTTTGTCACACAGGCATCTTTTTGCCAGGCAACGGGTTCCAAAAAAGAATCTTTTTAATCATCGCCAAATAGGTCCATGGTAAGAAAATCTGTCACCATGCCTGCTCCAGACAATCAGCACGATATCGACATCGCCAAGGTCACTCAACGTGCCAAGGATATTGAAGACAAGCTGCCGAAGCTTCGGCATTGGATGGAACAGGCAAAACTGATCCTTGAGATGGTCAAAGATTACTGGGCAGGTCGTTACCGTGAGGTCCCTTATTGGGTGATCAGCGCCAGTTCCCTGGCCTTGCTTTATGTGCTCAATCCGGCAGATGTGATCCCCGATGTAATTTTGGGCGTAGGTTATCTGGATGACGCCACCGTCGTGGCCTTCTGCTTGAAACTCATTGAGCGTGAATTGCAGCGCTACAAGGAGTGGAAGGCCACACAGAATCCGGTGAAGGATATCAAGGTGGTGGATGTTTAAGCCATCAGATCGCGGCTCACTTGCTTGGCTTCTTTGTCTAAAGGGATTGTCAATATTTTAGGTTGATGCTGTTACTATTCGCCTGAGATCTATTTCGGCACCGTGAACGTCACCCTCATGCGCCTGAAGATGAAGCGCGTCATCCGCGCCCTGTCCGGGAGACGCTACGCGCGGCTGATGTGAGCCGCTATCAGGGTAAAGCAGATCAGCTTTAAGCTACTTCTGCGGCCCTCAAGGAGGCTGCTTCAATGAAGTTCCGGTAAGCTGTATCCTGGATATTCTGCGTCTTGTCGTTCTGCCATCGTGCCAATGCATGACAGCGCCGAAAGGGCCGCCGTCCTTCATTCAGCCCAAAGATGCGGATGGTAGCCTCGGCGCGCTTTTGGATCTCTGGGCTGGCGCAGCGGTTTGGAGCAATGACGCCCGTGCTGACGTCAAACTCAAAGCAATCTTCGAACTCATAGCTAGCTTCATCAGGAGCGATCAGTTCATCCTCCCACTGCCCGCCCTTTTGGTTTTGGCACCGATCACAGCAGTAGTAGAGGTTCGTCCAGGTGAAGGCAAGGTGCTGAAAGCGCTCATGATGCTTTGGCCGGAAATGTTCGATGGACTCCAGGGACTGGTCATCCATCGGCCAGGCATCGCAGAAGGAGCAGTGACTCTGCGTCATCTCCCGCAGTTCATGCACCAGCCATTCGCGGGCGGTTTTATCCTTGTAAGAATACCAAGTGAATTGAGCCGAGGGGTTTTTCTGCCGCAGTTCCACCCACTGTTGATTCCATTGGGCGGACTTGAGCTGGAGCACCTCGGGTTCGGGCGGGCGTTCCAGCTTTCTCATGCGGCGGCTTTGGCTTGCTTCTTCTGACGTTCAAACTGCCTCATCTCACCGCCCACAAGGTCAGCAAGAGTATCGCTTCGCGTGGCAATTCCTTTGGCGATGTCAGCGAGCTCCTGCTCTTTTTCCCAGGCTCCCGCGAGCACGTCGTCCTTCAGGCAGCGGAACTGACTCAATAGTTTCTCACTCTCTGGATCATACCACTCGCTCACCCCCAGGATGTCTTGAACGATCTCAACGTAGGAGTCGCCTTTGCTGCAGGCGCGGGGTTGATCGAAAGACACTTTCCCTGTCTCTGCGTCTGCCCGCAGCACATGAATCCAGCCTTCATTCACAGACGAAATCACAAAGGGCGAATGAGTGGCGACGAAAAACTGACCGTTCGGGAAAAGAGACTGCACCGCAGGGATGAGTTTCCGCTGCCATGCGGGGTGCAGGTGCCCCTCAGGTTCGTCCAGCAAGAGAAAGAGGGGAATGCTGAATGGATCTGGATGCTCTGGGAAAAGGGCGTCCAGTTTAGCGATACAGCCCGCCAGCCAGCCGATGATGCAGCGCAGGCCATCGGGCAACTGATTGAACTTCATCGTGGCTCCGCCCCAGTTCACTCTCAGAGTGATCTCTGGATAGGGAGTCACTGAGAACCGAAAGCGGCGACCCGTGATTTCAGACACGGCATCCTCCAGGCCCTGAGAGATGAGGCTGGCTCGTGACACCGACTGACCATCATCATTACTCAGCCTTTCCATCGCCGCCCCCATCTTGATGTTGACGAGACTTTGTCCGATCTGGGTGTCTTCATCGGTCGTTTTATCGAACCTCAAAAGCGTCAGCGGGTCTTCGATTTTGACTGGCTTTAAGGCCGTCAGTTTGGCGTCAGCGATTTGTGCGATGCCACGAAAGGACATGGCTGCTGAGTCTGAGATTTTATGAGATTTCTTTTGCTCACTTGAACCAAAAACTCCCAACAACTGAGCGCTCCAATTTTCTGGACCTCCTTTGAGGAGCTGCTTGAGCATTATTGATGGTTTGCTTTGAGCGATCCACCCACATTCGGTGACTCTTCCCCAACCGGCCAATCTGGAAACCGGTGCTCCAATTCTAGCAACCACCGCAGCCTTGCAGTCCGAGCCATTGATTCTGTGTTTCAACTCGGAATCATTCCCCAGGGCAGCGGCCAGGATCGATAGCAGTCGAGTTTTTCCTGTTCCATTCTGTCCCGTCAAAATTTGCACCTCCGCGAGCTTACTGCCCTCCGGTTTGGCCGGGAAGGTCAGTTCGTCGTCGGCAAAGGGTGGAAAATCCTGTACGGCGAGGGCTTCAATGCGCATGATGGGGAGGTTACCAGCCCCAGAACGGCCATGCAAGACTCGGGCAGGCGCAAAATGAAATTGTTTCTTGGGATGCCGATACTGAGAACCCTCCGTGGGTGCCCACGACCCAAAAGCCTGAAATCTCACGCCGAAAAACTGGGCCGTACTTAGGCGATCAAAAAGTGGGTTTTGTCCGGCATAGGAGCATCAATCTCATGGGTGACTTTTCCAAAGCTCCTGGGCCGACTGGCCGTAGGGTGAGCGTGTCCGCATAGGACCTCTCGTCGTCGGGCACCGCCTTTGACCCAAACGCCTAGAAGCCGGTGATCACGATGTCCATCAAGGGCGGCCTCATTACCCTGGACTTCAAAAAGAAGGGTGTGGACGGACTGGCGATTTATGCTCGTCAGCGCGGCACGCTGGGCTGGACGAAACTCGGCACGGACACAAGCTCGCCCTACATCGATGGGCGACCGCTGGCGACTCCGGGCGTGGCGGAAGTCCGCGAGTACATGGCGCGCGTCCTGGATCAGCCGCCGATGAGGTCGGTCTGGAGAGCGACATCGTGAGTATCAACTACGCGGGCTGAACGGCGTGGTAGGCAGGCTGGTGGTAGGGCGGCTGGTCCTCCAGCCGCCGCGTTGGTCCACAGCGCCTGCGTGTGCCTGGAGGTGTGAACGGAGTTTGTTCGGCGTTCGGCGGCGCTTGCAGGAGCAAGAGCCCTACCCTGGAGGGATGAGTGATTTTTTGAGGGTCGCCAAAGACATCCATTCTTTGCCAAAAGGCGTAGGATGGGCCACATCCAAGACATGCTTCAACTGCGCTCCATCCAAGACCTCACTCAACTGATGGGGCCTGTGTCACTGGCCATCGGTGTTTTCGATGGTTTGCATTTGGGGCATCAGGAAGTGATCCGTGCGGCGCAAGAGCACGCTGCCCAGCATCATGGGCAAGCGGTGGTGATGAGCTTCGATCCCCACCCTCTCAGTGTGCTGCGTCCTGAGCTGACGCCCAAGCGGCTGTGTGGAGAACGTCAGCGGGAAAGATTGCTGATGGATATGGGGGTGTCTGGCATGTTGTTATGCCCCTTCACACGTGAAGTGGCAGAGACACCTGCGGAAGTGTTTGTAAGCTCATTGGTTCAGTCTTGCCGCCCACTGGGCTGCATTTCAGTGGGTTATACCTGGAGCTTTGGGAAAAACCGAAGCGGTAACATTCATGCGCTTATGGACCTGGGGCAGCAGCATGATTTCGCCGTGTATGGAGTGCCTCCCATCCGGGTGAACGGTGAAGTGGTGAGCAGCACATCGATCCGCGACGCTGTCACCGTTGGAGATTTGTCGAAAGCCTCAGCGCTGCTAGGCCGAAATTATTCTTTGTTAGGCGTGGTGCAAGAAGGGCGGAAGCTGGCCCGACAACTCGGCTTCCCGACAGCGAATGTGAAGCCCGAGGCTGAGGTGTTGCCTCCCTACGGGGTCTATACGGTCGAAGCCCATGTCGCAGGGGCGTGGCATGCAGGCATTGCCAATCTAGGCATTCGCCCCACGGTCGAGTCAGGCGTGGTGGCCCCTTCGTTGGAAGTGCATCTTTTGGATTGGAGTGGCGACCTCTATGGTCGGGAGCTGGAAGTGCGACTGGGGGCTTTCTTGAGACCCGAGCAGAAGTTCAGCGACGTGGATGCCCTGTTGGCGCAAATCCAGCAGGATGTGCGACAAGCGCGGTCACTTCTGAATGCTTGAGACTTTCCGCTGCGGATTCAATGTCATCACAAGGGGGCGATGATCACTGCCTTCCATAAAGTCAGGTGCCGTGTAAATGTAGGTTTTTTTTGAATCCACCAGAGGGCGGAGCCCGCGACTGACGAAGAGATAATCAAGGCGACCATACACATCTGCAGCGTCCCAGAAATGGGTCCAGACAAGGCCGTGGTCATCCTTCAGAAATAAGTCCATCATGTAGCTCTGGCTGGAGCGTGAGCCGATGATCTCGCTGATGGCAGGTTCATTGCGGTGTTCGTTGAAATCACCGTAGCTGACAATTTTGGCCTGCGGATTTTTGGCGAAAATACTGTCCAGATGCACTCTCAGCAGGTGCGCTTCATTGCGACGCATGAGGGATTCGTCGGCCTCGGGGATGACTCGTTTGGATTTTAAATGCACGCCGAGGAAGCGAACTTGGAATTCAGGCGCTATATCCACGGTCACGTCCAGGATGCCGCGCTGCATCGGGTAGGTGATGTTACCGATTTGATATTGCAGCTTCGTCTGGGAATCTCGCGCACTGATTGGAAATCGTGAGAGTAATCCAAGGCTGCGGGTGGTATCACCTCCTGCACAGTGTTCCAGGTGAGGCAGATCAATCCCCTGAGCCGCCAGACGGGATTGAACTTCCTTGAGGTCATCAAGGGTGCCGATTTCACACACTCCCAGGATATCTGGCCGAATCGCTTGGATAAACTCCACGACTTTGGCCTTTTCCTTTTCGGGCTTGGAGGTGGGTGGAGCCTTGTCGTCCCCGAAAGATCGCTGCATTTGCAGCCAATTCTTCAGGTTATAGGAGCAAAAAACGACGGGGTTGGCCGTTTCCTGTCCTGTCGCCGTCAGCCAGAAGACGATTGAAAAAAAGAAAACGGCGGGAATGACACCCCGCCGCTTCAATAGAATATCTTTGGAAACCATTCGGGCACCCGTGAAACTTAGGCATCCTGTGAAGATCCAACAGGCTGACGCTTTTCAACCGGAGCGGGGATCGTTGGGCGCTGAGCTTCTTCTTGGGCGTTCGTGAGTTCATGTTCGAACTCCTCACGGGCTTTTTTGAACTCGCCCATGCTTTTGCCGAGGCTGCGGGCAAAGGTCGGCAGTTTCTTGGCACCGAAGAGGACGAGAACGAGAATGGCAATGATGATCAACTCGGGAGTGCCCAGAGGACCAAAAGCAGCGAAAAGAAAAGATGTATTCATGGCTGGTAGATAGTTACGATCAAAAATGAAACGGTGCAAGCCGACCTTTCCATAAGGTCAGACAGCAAATGAACAGACCACTTGGGGGGAAAGTCTGTTCAGTGGTTGTCATCGGGCCTTCCCTGGTCTTTATTTCAAATCCTCCGAAAAAACATTCCCGCCGCCCTCAATTTTTATCGCTAATGATCTCAGTCCAAGACCTTTCCAAGCAATATGCAGGACGCATGGCGGTGGATCGTATCTCGTTTGAGGTGCAACCGGGGGAAATTGTGGGTTTTTTAGGACCCAACGGTGCAGGCAAGTCCACGACGATGCGGATTTTGTCTGGATACATGCCCCCGTCCTCTGGCAGTGTGCGAGTGAATGGGCATGATGTTTTTCGTGAATCTCTGGAGGTCCGTCGCTCCGTTGGCTACATGCCGGAGATGGCTCCTTTATACACAGACATGAAGGTGAAGGAGTACCTGAGGTTCCGGGGAGAACTCAAAGGCCTGCGTGGGCGTGACATGCGTAAGCGGGTGGGCGATGTGATGGATCTGTGCTCGGTCACGGATGTCCGCCGCCGGCTGATTGGCAATCTTTCCAAAGGGTACCGTCAGCGTGTAGCCCTGGCGGATGCCCTTCTGCATGAACCGCCTCTTTTGATTTTGGATGAACCTACCAGCGGTCTAGATCCCGTTCAGATCAGGCAGGTGAGGGAATTGCTGGGCAATCTGCGCACTAAACATACCGTCCTACTTTCCACGCATATTTTGCAGGAGGTGGAGCAGATTTGTGACCGTGTGATCATGATCCATCACGGGCGTTTGTTGGCCAATGACACGCCGGTGAACCTGACTAAAAAGTTAAGAGCACTGACCCAGGTTTTTGTCGAGGTGGAGGGAAAAGGCGATTTGGCCTCTGCACTGGAATCCATTACAGCCGTGCGCAAAGTGGCTGAAGATTCACAGGACGGATCGTGGAAGCGCTATATCCTGCGTGTGGAGCCGGGGCATGACATTCGTGAAGCGGTCATGAATTTGGCAGCAACCAAAGGGTGGAAACTGAGGGAACTGCACCGTCAACTTCCCAGCCTGGAAGATGTGTTTGTCGAATTGGCCGCTTCTGAGCCTGTAAAATCTTGATCTGATTGACACGATGAGAATCTTTTGGGTACTGCTAAAAAAAGAACTGCGCTCGTTTTTCGTGTCGCCGATGGCTTACATCGTCCTGGCGCTGATCATGGTGCTAAATGGTTTTTGTCTGCGTGCAGCCTTATCCCTTTTGGAAAGTGCGCCCAGTGAGGGGTCGATTGTCACCTGGACCTTCGATGCCATTTGGTTCTGGCTATCCTACTTCTTTGTTTTTCCTCTGCTGACGATGCGTCTTTTTTCGGAGGAAAAGAAGATGGGAACTTTTGAGACGCTCTTCACTGCACCTGTCCGTGCTTGGCAGGTTGTTTGGGCCAAATACATAGCGTCGGTCATCATTTACTGCGTCCTATGGGTGCCGAGTTACCTGAATTTTGAACTCTTGGATTGGATCAGTGTGGGCCAGATTGAGATGCCCGTGGGGGCATTGAAGGGCAGCTATCTGATTCTTTTTGCGATGGGGCTTTTTAATCTGGCGATGGGCTGTCTGGCCTCGGCGCTGACTTCCAATCAGATCATCGCCGCTGTGATGTCCTTCACCGCCAGTCTGCTGCACTTCTTGGTGGGACTTTTCATCAGCGTGATTGGCCGTCAGGTGAATGAGACCTTTGTGGATATCACCAATTACTTTGCCAGCCGGGAGCACATCCGCACCTTCACCAACGGACTGATCGACACACGTCCGCTGGTTTATTATACCAGTCTGGCCCTGCTCTTTCTGGCTCTGACCCATCAAGTGGTGGAGTTCCGCCGGTGGAGATCCTGACCGTTCCGAAGATCCCTTTTTGCCTACCGTCGCAATGCCTGATTCCAAGCCAGAACCCAGTTCGCCAGCAGTCGCCTCTCTTCCTAAAAGATGGGGAATCGGCCTGAATGTGGCTCTTCAGGTCATTCTTGTCCTGGCGATTTTTTTTGGCGTGAATCGTCTAAGCTATCGCTATCACACACGCTGGGACCTGAGTCCTCAGCAGAGCTATACCTTGAGTTCAGCGACGATGAATTATTTGGGTAAGCTCTCGAAGGATGTCTTTATCGCGAACGTCTTTGCCCGTGATTCCAAGGTTTTTCCCGATGTGCAGGCTTTGCTTGAAGAGTATCGAATCAATGGTCGTGGACGAGTGAAACTGCGCTCCATTGATCCTCTACGGGACATTGAGAGGGCTGAGGCCCTCAAGGCTGAAACTGGGCTGGCCTTGGATCAAAACGGCATCGTTATCCGCGTGGGAAATCGCACACGGTTTATCCGCGAGGAGGAGATGGTGATCCGTGACACCGGCACAGAGACCAGCCGTCCGATCAAAGAGTTTCGTGGCGAAGATGCGGTGACTTCGGCTTTGATCAATGTGATCGAAGGTGACGGGCGAAAGTTTTATCTGATTGTCGGAAAAGGCAGCCGCACTGAGGCCGCATTGACCGATGCTATGATGGCTTTGGGGGAACTCGGCCGACAGCAAAATTTTCAACTGATGCCGCTGAATCTTGCCGAGATCAATAAGGTGCCTGAAGATGCGGACGGATTGCTTTTGGTGGGCATTCGTTACGATCTTTCTGAACGCGAGATCAGTATGCTGAAAGCCTACTGGGAAGGCAAACGCGCAGGATTGCTTGTGATGCTTGATCCGGCCGGTGAAACGTCGCGATTGCATGCTTTTCTGGGTTTGAATGGGGTGACTCCGCGTGAAGACCGAGTGCTCTACGCAGAGAGCACCGGTGCGGGCACCAGAAAAGAGTTTTCGGTTCAGGCCATTTTTGATGTGGAATCTTCCATCACCCAGCCACTTTCATCCTCGACTGTGACGATGCCCGGACAGTCGCAATCCCTGGAGGTGCGTTTTTCAGACGAATATCTGCAAAATCAGAACATCACCGTGCATCCCCTGATCGGTGCGACGGATCGTTATTGGGGGGAAAAGAATTATCTCGAAGAGCTGCCGGTGGTGGATGAGGAGGATAACAAGCAGCCGATCTACCTCGCAGCCTCTGTCGAGAGAGGAAGCGTGGCGGACGAGCGTCTGCGTGTGGACAGTTGTCGCATGGTGATCGTGGGCAACTCATCGATGTTGGACAAAAAAACAGCCCTTGCGGTGAATCGTGATTTTGTGGCCGCTAGCCTCAATTGGATTGTAAACCGGGAGAAGCTGATAGGCGCGCCCCCCAAGCTTAAACAGAGTTATCGTATCCAACTTAATCCTCGCCAAAATGAACTGATCTTTTGGATCACCACCATTGCCATGCCGGGCTTGGTCTTGGTCCTTGGACTGATGATCTGGGCCTCCAGACGAGCAGCCTGAACTCCGCCACCATGCAACCACGCACCACGGTTATTCTTCTTTTGCTGGTCATCGCTCTCGGGGCCGCCATTCTTGGGGTCGAGCGTTATTTGCCCTCTACACGCGATCTTCGTGAGATGCGGAAGGGGCCGGTGAAGTTCAATCGTGCCGAGGTCACCCAATTCGAGATTGATTCTAGCGGCGGAGACGGAGTCACTCTGGCTCGTGAAGAAAAAGGCTGGTGGGTGCGGCGTCCATTCAATGACCATGCCGATTCTGATAAAGTGGCCAAGCTGCTCAATGAATTGACCGTCATTGGTTGGATTGAGCGCGTTCATCGTGAAGAATTCGATGATGCGGGCTGGGGAAAAACAGCCTTGGACCAGCCCAGACAGAAGTTGCGCCTCATGGCAGGAAACACCTGCGTTTTAGAATTATGGCTCGGTGCCGCCTCACCCATTGAGGGGAGTCATTATCTGGCGCTCAAAAAAACCAAGGATAGTGACGAAGTGGCCTATTATGTCGCCAAAACCAATTTGCCTGAGTTGCTAAAACCGACTCCTCAAGATTGGAGAGATGGCAGACTGGTACGTCTTGCGGCAGATGATGTGATCGGGCTGAAATTGGTGCAGCAGGGTGGTCAGATTGAACTGGCGCGAGTTGGGGCAAAGGGCCTTTGGGTATTGGAAAAGCCACTCAGCACCAGAGGCAGCAAAGAGAAGATCGGTGAATTGGTTTCGACCCTTCTTAATCTTGAAATCAAAGATGCCGTGGAGTTGGCCAACAGCTCAGCGGCAGTCAAAGAATCGGGAACAGGGGGGGCGGACATCAATGATCAATCTTTGAAGATAACAATGGTCACACGGGTTAAAACGGATACCCCGATTGAAATTACCCTGACCAAGCCGCTCCCGGACGCCGTCGAAACCAAGGCCACGGTGAGTCATCGCCGTCCTGTTTTCACGGTAGTATCCAAGTCTCTGCGTGATCTCTGGGCACAGCCGAATGACTTGCGTGATCGCATGTTGGCACGCATCGATGAGGATGCTGTGCAATCGGTCGTGATTGAATCCGGGACGTTTGCCCCGGTCATGCTGGAAAAAAAACAGGAGTCCTGGTTTCTGCGCAGGCATAACCGTCTGGAGCCTGCCAATGGTGATCGAGTGGCCCGTTTGTTTGAGGCTCTAAACACGCATCCCATTCGCAATTTCACCTCGGACTCAGCGGCCAATCTGAGCAGCTATGGCCTCGACCAAGCCTTCCTGAGTGTGACCTGGACCGAACAAGGGGCCAAGCCCACCCGACTGCTTTTTGGTGCCAATCGGCAGAATGCACAGTTTTTTGTCAAATATGACAGTGAGCCCAGTGTTTATCAGATGGATGCCTCACTGCTACCCAGCATCCCGCATGATGGCATCAAATGGAAAGGGCTGGGCGCTCTTCGCTTCACCCAGTTTGCGCTGCGGAGAATCAGTCTGGCTTTGGGGAGCAACCCACCGGTGATTTTGAACTATGACCCGACCACGGCTCAATGGTCGGGTGAACGGGCCTCGCGTGATATCACCGCAATGATTGATCGGGTAAAGGCGGATCGACTGGCCGGTTTGTTGGCCAAACTGAATGTTCAAGATTGGTCGGCTGATGCAACAAATGCCATCCCCGCGCTTAAAAATCCTGCGTTGAGATTGATCATTACTCTCGGGGAACCGGGAACAAATACTGGACCAACACGTGACATCCAAGTCAACTTTGCCCCTACGCAAGAAGGCATGGAGACCGCCCTCTATTACGGACAAGTGGATGCAGGGCCGGATGTCTTTTACATCGCACGCGGCACTCTTTTGGAGCTTGTGGCTTCGATATTTAAAACTGAATAGCCTTTTTCTCGGGTGCCACTTGGTTTGCATCCGCAGTTGCACGTGGGCGCGTTGCTTCTACGTTCGCAGCCCCTTTTCACCAGCCTGCCGCAGGCAAAACCAACCCATGAGCACCCACGTCAAACTCTACATCCCCGGTCCCGTCGAAGTCAGCCCCGCAACGTTTGCGGCCATGTCTCAGCCCATGATGGGGCACCGCGGCAAGGGCTTTCAGGATTTGTATGCCGAAATTCAGCCGATGCTGCAGACACTCTTCGGGACAAAACAGCAGGTGTTTCTCAGCACATCTTCCGCCTGGGGTGTGATGGAAGGTTCGATCAGAAACCTTGTGAAAAAGAAAGTGCTGAATTGCTGCAACGGAGCCTTTTCGGACAAATGGTTGGATGTTTCCAAACGCTGCGGCAAAGAAGCCGAAGCCTATCAGGTGGAGTGGGGGCAGCCCATTCTTCCTGAAGAGATCGATAAACGCCTGGCGACAGGAGAATTCGATGCCATCACCTTCATCCACAATGAGACCTCGACCGGCGTGCTCAGCCCCCTGACTGAGATCGCCGCATTGAAGAAAAAGTATCCAGATGTGATGTTCATCACGGACTCCGTCTCCGGTTTCACGACGTTGCCTGTGAACTTCGATGAATTGGGCATTGATGTGTTGCTGACCGGCAGCCAAAAAGCATTTGCCTTGCCTCCTGGGCTTGCGCTCTTCACTGCCTCTGAAGCAGCCATGGCCCGTGCCGCTACGATTCATGATCGTGGTTATTACTTTGACTTCCTGGAGTTCAAATCCAATGGCGAAAAGAGCATGACTCCCAGCACGCCTTGCATCAGTTTGATTTACGGTTTGCGTCATCAGCTTCAGACCATGTTTGCCGAAGGTCTAGAAAATCGTTATGCCCGTCATGCCAAGCTAAATGGCATGATCCATGAATGGGTGCGAAAGAATGGCTTCGAGTTCTTTGCCCCAGAGGGATACCGCTCCAAGTCCCTGACTTGTGTGGCTAACAATAAGGAGATCGACGTCGCAGCCTTCATCGGCCTCCTGAAGAAGAATCACAGCCTGATTATTGACGGAGGTTACGGCAAGCTGAAGGGCAAAACTTTCCGCATTTCTAATATGGGAGATGAAACAGAGGCCAGCATCGGTGCTGTCATCGCAGCCCTGGATGACAGTCTGTCGAAGCTCTAAAGAAGCCATATCCGGCAGTTGTTTTAGATACTTAAACAACTGCCGGTTGCCATCGATCTCGTCTCATGTCTTTCCGACCTCCAGGTCAATGTCCTGCATGTGGTGAATGGGTGCCACGTGGGGCCTTGGCCTGCGATGATTGCGGTGCCTGCGCGAAGTCTGGTTGGAAGAAAAACGCTGAGGTTTATGACGGGCTGGACCTGCCGGATGAAGACTTCGATTATGATGAATTCGTCAAACGTGAGTTTGGTTCGGCGAAGTCAGGATCATCCAGCTCACGAGAAATTTTTTGGCGTTGGGTTGCAGCCATTGTGCTGGCGGTCATGGTGTTAGGGTATTTGTTTTCGGCCCTTTGATTTCATGTCCTCCGATCTCTCCTCCATCGCTTTGATTGCCGGCAACGGCATCTATCCCGAGACTTTTATAAAGGCTGCACGCAGGGCCGGCGTCCGCCGTTTGGTGGTGGCGGCATTCCTCAATGAAACCAAGCCCGAGTTGGCTGAGATGGTTGACGCCATTGAGTGGTTTCGTGTTGGGCAGCTCAGCAAAATGATTTCTTTTTTTGTTAGGCAGGGCGTTAAACAAACGGTGATGGTCGGGCAAATCGCGCCGAAAAATCTCTTCGATCTGAGGCCTGACTTGCGCCTGTTGATGATGTTGGCAAGGCTGAAACAGCGCAATGCGGAGACGTTGTTCGGTGCCATTGGAGATGAGATGGCCAAGGACGGTATCGCCCTCTTGCCAGCCACCACCTTCCTGGAGGATTTGATGCCTGCTCGTGGACATGTAGCGGGGCCTGTGATCAAAAAGCGTCGCTGGGAGGATGCGGACTATGGTTTCTCCATCGCCAAGGAAAGCAGTCGCCTCGATATCGGACAAACGGTGGTGGTCAAAAATGGCACGGTTTTGGCGGTCGAGGCCTTCGAGGGGACCAATGAAGCGGTGAAGCGTGGCGGTGCCATGGGGCGCGGCGGGGCAACAATGGTGAAGGTTTCAAAGCCTAACCAAGATATGCGATTTGACGTGCCGGTGATCGGCCCTGATACCATTCGAACGGCGGCCGAGGCGGGGGTGAATGTGATCGCCGTTGAGTCTGGTAAGACTTTATTGTTAGGCCTGGATGATCTCCGTCGGGAGTGTGAAAGGCTGAAGGTTTCGGTCATCGCTCTGTAGCGAGCCAGACGCCTGCTCTGGCGCAGAATTTTCTAAAATGAGCGGTAAAGTCTTGATTTATCAGGGCAAAACCGGAAAAAATGAGCGCTTCCCGCTGTGGCGGGTCAAAAACCGAGTTCTCTAACCAACCCCCATATGTTACTCACAGCCCTTAAAGTCAAACTTGCAGCCATGGTCGCTGTCGCCGGTCTTGATACCGCCGAAATGCCGAACGTGAGCCCAGCTCTTGTTTCCATCCTTGAACAACTTGCCGCAGATCAAAAAGCCTCTGCCGGACAGCCGGGCAAAGGCCCCGATGTCAATGCCTCCTTCAATGCAGCGCTCGCCAAGGTCAATGAACTGGCTGCCAAAGGCGACAAAGATGCCCAATACGCCTTGGCTCACTGGGGAGTTCTCAGCAACAGCAATGTGAATGAGATCATCGAACTCTACCGCAAATCCGCTGCACAGGGACAGATTCTTGCCAAAGCCGAGCTCGCCCAGGTTCTCCTTCAAGCGTTCCCTCAGGATCAGGAGCGTGTTGCTGAGGCTGTAAAACTTGTTCAGGATGCAGAAGCCGCAGGTAACAAAGTGGCCCGTCGCTTGCTGGCCAATCTTTATGTCGCCGGTGCAGGTGGCCTTGAGCAAAGCGTGGATAAAGCCAAGGCATTGTTGGAAAAAGGCAGCGCTGATGGTGATGGTGAATCCACCCTCGGTCTTAGCCAGCTTTACGCTGCAGGTGTTACCGGCCTGCCGAAGGATGAGCAGAAGTCTCTGGACTATTTGATCAAAGCTACAGAGCAGAAAAATGCGGTCGCTATGAGCACCTATGCAGCGCGCCTTTTTGATGGCGATCCTGCAGCCGAAGGCAGCAAGCAACTGGTCAAAAAAGATCCGGCCAAAGCCTTGAAGATGTTTGAAGATGCAGCCTCCACAGGCTTTGCCGCTGCCAATCGTCTCCTCGGTGCCATTTATGAAAATGGTTTGGGTGGTGAAAAGAAAGACCTCAAAAAGGCGGTCGAATACTACACCAAAGCAGCCAATGCGAATGATGCCCAGGCACTCTTCCGTCTCGGCAATTACTTTGAGTCCGGCTTGAACGAAGGAGAAGGTGACAAGGCGGTTTCCGTGGTGCAGCAGAACGCAAAAAGCGCTCTGGATCTTTACCGTCTGGCTGCTCAAAACGGCCTGTCCGAGGCTTTCTACAATGTCGGTGTTTATTATGAAACAGGCACCGTCGTGGACAAAGATCCTGAAAAGGCTTTCTCTTTCCACCTCCGTGCAGCAAATGCAGGCCTACCTCAGGCACAGCATCGTCTTGCAGGTCTCTATCAGAACGGTACTGGCGTGGCTCAGGACCTCGTCGCAGCCATGGGCTGGTATCAGCGTGCTGCCAACGCCAACTTCGCCGCGAGCCAGGTGGCTCTCGGGCAGATTTATGAGACCGGTGGTGGTGGCCGTCCAGACACCATTGCTGCCGCGACCCAGTACTCCAATGCTGCTGAGCAGGGCGTGCCTCTTGCGATGCTGCGTCTTGCCAGCCTGTATGAGCGTGGCCTGGGCACCAATGAAAACAAACAGGATCTTCTGCCTCGCGCTCTGGCGTATGCCGATCTGGCAGTGGACGCCTCTAACAAGGCGGAAATTGCGGTGAAGTATCGCGATGAACTGAAAGCCAAAATGAAGGCAGATCAGATCGCCGAAGCAAAGAAGATCTACGACAGCAAGAAAAAACCGGCAGAGGCTGACGCCTCCGGCAAAAAGTAATCTGAAATTGTCACAAAATCAGCTTGTCAAAACGAGCGAAGACGCTAGTCTCCGGCTCCCCAGACCAGGGGAGCCGGTTTTCTTTTCCGGGGCATTAGCTCAGTTGGTAGAGCGCCTGCATGGCATGCAGGAGGTCAGCGGTTCGAACCCGCTATGCTCCACCAAAAGGTGGCAATCAAACAAGCCGCCCAGACCGATCAGCCGTGCGTATTTGCATCACCCCTCTATTTGCATTGTGGTGCTTCGTGGCCGATAGAGCCAGTTGACTCCCCTAACCAAAACGATTGTGAGCGAACCGAGACATTCCGAGCCCAAGAAAAAAGCGTCCCTGCTGAGCCGCCTGAAGTCAGGCATCAAAAAAGTCATCGGACTGGGCGATAAAAAAACCAAAGCCAAAGCGCAGCCTGTCGAGCCGCATCATGTGGCGAAGATGTTTCCGCACGAAGCTCCGGTGCAGGATGGGAAAGGAAAAGAGCGACGTCGTGAGCGCGAAGGTCCGCGACGCGAACGTCCGGCGCGTCCAGAACGTTCTGAAGGAGATGTCTCTCGTGGTCCCCGCCCTGAGCGTCCTGCTCGTGAATCCAGAGGCCCTCGTCCAGAAAGATCAGAACGAGGCGCTCCCCGCCGTGGTGAACGTCCGGCTCGTGAACGCGACGCGGGTGATTCCAAGCCGCGCGAAAATTACGCCGCCCTGCCACCACCTCCCGCCCCACCTGTGCCCGAGGGGCCTTTCCCCGAAGCGTTCGAGGTATTGGGTTTAAGCCCGGCTGTGCTCGGTGCTATTCGCGAAACCGGCTATGAGAAGCCCACGCAAATTCAAGCTCAGGCTATCCCTGTCGTCCTTGATGGCAAAGACGTCGTTGGCGCTTCACAGACGGGCACAGGTAAAACAGCAGCTTTTGCTTTGCCGACATTGACCCGCCTTGGTGCTCCCGGCGGCTTCCGTTGTCTTGTTCTGGAACCGACTCGCGAGCTTGCCGCCCAGGTGGTGGAGCAGTTTGAGAAGTACGGTGCCCATACCGGTCTGCGCGTACTCCTGGTGCACGGCGGGGTGGGATATGAAAAGCAGCGTAAAGGATTGCAACAAGGCGTGGATGTCGTTGTGGCGACTCCCGGTCGGTTGCTGGATTTTATGCAAGATGGCACTGCCAATCTGGAGAATTTGGAAGTGCTCATCCTGGATGAGGTGGACCGTATGTTGGACATGGGTTTCCTGCCTGACGTTCGCCGAATCGTGGAGCGCACGCCCAAGTCACGCCAGACATTGTTCTTCTCGGCCACCATGCCGCCACAGATCAAAACCTTGGCTGAGTTTGCCCTGAAGGACCCGGTGAGCATTGAAATTGGCATCCGCTTTTCACCTGCGGAAACGGTCAGCCATTACATGTATCCGGTGGCGAGTGATCAACGTCAGGAGCTTTTGCTGGCCATCCTGAAACAGACGCATTTTGATAGCTTGATGATCTTCACCCGGACGAAAGCACAGGCGGATCAGATCTATGCTGCGGTTAAAGAAGTGGGCACTTACAAGGTTGCCGTTATGCACTCAGACATCCGCCAAAGCGAGCGTGAAAAAGCCCTGAAAGGTTTCCGCGATGGTGAGTTTGAAGTGATTGTAGCGACTGACCTCGCAGCTCGAGGATTGGATGTTAGTGGAGTAACTCACGTCATCAATTACATGGTGCCGGAGAATTCCGAAGACTATGTTCATCGCATTGGTCGCACGGGGCGTGCACAAAAAGAAGGCGACGCATATACTATGTTTAGCGCTGAGGAATTGCCTTATGTGGCCAGTATTGAGCGGCTCATCAATCAGAAGATCGAGCGCAAAAAGTTGGAAGGCTTCAGCTACAAATACACCACGGTTCTGGATGAGGAAGACAAGGCCCGAGCGATCCTGCATGGCCGTGCTAAAAAGAAGCGTCGGTAATAGAAGCGTCTGTGAGTGCGGAGTTCATATGAAGACCGCACTTGCATCATGGAGGGCTGGTGCGACTCCGTCTGTGAGATGCCCTCCAGTCTGAAACGCCTGCGCGAATCCGTCACCGCTGCCCATGTACTGCCGCTGGCGGTTTTCATGTTGCTCAATCTGGTGCCTGGATGGCTGCGGATTGAAAACTCTGAATTGCCCTGGTATCAGCAGGCACCTGAGCACTGGTTGTATCCCGCTCAGACGTTTTTTGTCGGGGCGCTGTTGTTATTCTTTGCCAAGCACTATCGCCTGGCTCCCTGGCGTGGTCTTGACTGGGCTTTGCCCTTGGGGGTCTTGGGCATCGCTTTCTGGGTTGCACCTGTTGGGTTAGGTTGGGCGGAGCGTCTCGACGGTTTCAACCCCGAAATACTCGCTCAGTGGCCTCAGTGGCAATTGGCCGCGATTGTGATGCGTTTTGTTCGCATGGTGGTGGTGGTGCCCTTGATTGAGGAGCTGTTTTGGCGGGGCTTTCTCATGCGGTATGTCAGGACCGGGGATGGGACGTGGCCGCAAATCCCTTTTGGCAGTCATTCGTGGAAAGTTTATGGGATTGTGACTCTCTTGGTGATGCTAGCTCATGATCCGGCAGATTACGCGGTCGCCTTCATCTGGGGCTCCCTGGTTTATTTCGTCGCCGTGCGCACCAAAAGCCTTGGGGCATGTGTCCTGATGCATGCCCTGGCAAATTTGCTGCTTGGATTTTACATTTTAGAAACCCGGCACTGGGGCTTTTGGTGATCCATTAAACTTGCCAGACTCGGGCAAATGTTAAAAGCTCAGGTTCTCGCATGACCACCCCTGCCGCGCCTCCTGAAATCACCCGCTTGCGGGATCTGTCCACTCATCAGAAAAAGTCGGGACTGGCCGCATGGTTAGGCTGGCTGTTTGACGGCTTGGACATGCACATCTACACGCTGGTGGCCACGCCCTTTGTGGCAGCCCTTTTGATGAAAGACGGCATCGCCGCTTCCTCCGGGGAGGTAGATACCAAGGCTTCGATCATTCAGGCTGCGTTTCTGGTTGGCTGGGCTTTGGGCGGGGGGGTGTTTGGTTGGATCGGAGACCGCATGGGGCGCAGTCGTACTTTGGTATTAACGATTCTGTTTTATGCCGGATTCACCGGGCTCTCTTATTTCTGCACGGAGTGGTGGCATCTCCTGATTTGTCGCTTCCTTTCGGCTTTAGGCATTGGCGGCGAGTGGGCTGTGGGGGCGTCCTTATTGTCAGAAACTTGGCCGAAGAAATGGCGCCCCTGGATCGCTGCCACGTTGCAGACGGCGGTTAATTTGGGGGTGTTGTTAGCATGCCTCGCTGGTTGGCTGCTGAAGGATGACGAAAGTCACCGCACCATTTTCCTGGTCGGGATTTTACCCGCGCTCATCACCCTTTGGATTCGCAAAGCGGTGCCTGAAACGGAGGAATGGGAGGCGGCACGCAAGGACACGAAGCCACCCCGCATTGGCGAATTGTTCGGTCCCAAAGTCGCAGGCGTGACATGGCGCGTCTTGGTGATCTGTGCGGTCTCTCTGACGGCTCACTGGGCGTTTATGTTCTGGCAGCAGAGTCTCATTCGTGCTTTGCCTGAGGTGAAGAATCTCACCGGCCCCCAGCAAACGAACGCCGTCGTGGTCGCACTCATGTATATCATGATTGGGTCGATCATCGGCAATTACGTGGCCGGTGCCTTGGCAAAACTGATGGGTTACCGCCGGGCGATCACACTGATGTTATTGGCCTATGGCGTTTGCATGTTGACGGCTTTTTCTCAAACCTGGACACACCATCAAATGCTCTGGTGGTATGCAGTGATCGGTTTGTGTCAGGGCGTGTTCGGTCTTTTTACCATGTGTCTGCCGCCGCTTTTCCCCACCTTGCTCCGCACGACAGGGGCAGGATTTTGCTACAATATCGGGCGCATTGTGGCAGCTGCCGGAACGGTCATGTTTAAGCTTTATGTGCCCGTGGGCGATTACCGTCTGGCTTTGTATTATGCAGGTCTGCTCTTCATCCCGGCTGCGGCGATTGCGCTGTTGCTTCCTGAGGAGGAGTGAAGTCTTGTTTTCTTCATCGCATCATGAAGCTCGTCCTGACTCTTCTTCACCTCGTCTTTGGAGGGATCTTTATTTACGCGGGTCTGATGAAGGCCTGGGATCCTGCGGCCTTTGTGATGGATGTGCGCAGCTTTGACCTTTTACCTGACCCCTATGCTGCTTGGCTGGCCATGTTTTTGCCTTGGCTGGAAATCCTGGCAGGTCAGGCCGTCATCACAGGGCCGATGAGAAAAGGCGGGCTGATCATTCTGAATGGCAGTCTGGTGGTTTTCCTCATCGCCCTGTGCATTTCTTTTTATCGTGGCATTGATGTCCAATGCGGCTGCTTTGGCAGCAGCGATGCCAACGGCAACTACATCGAGTTGATTGTGAGGGATGTGGTGTTGCTCGCGGTTGGACTTTGCCTTTATACCCATGCGGGGAGGCGAGTCACTTCGCTGCCTTCTTCTTCGCTGCCGGTGGCTTGACCGTGATCCCGGCAGCCTCCATGACGAGGCGCTGAAAGGCATCTTTGGGTTTGCCACTGTCAGGGACCAGGACGTTTTGCACCAGATAAACGGTGACGATCTGATGGACGGGATCAATCCAGCCATTGGTCGCAAAGGCGCCGCCATGACCGAAGCTGCCAATGGGCATGGCGGAACATACCCTCTGATCCTCGCGATTCACCTGCCAGCCACAGGCATAAGGCAGGGGACGACCACCGGCTGAGACGGGTGTCGTCATGTCCTTCACAGCCTTTTCCGAAAGGATACGGATTCCGTCCAGCTCACCCCCTGCGGCGATCATGGCATAAAAACGGCCCATGTCAGCGGCGGTGGAAAAAAGGCCGCCTCCGGGTTCGGGCGTACGGCGCACGGCTGCATCATCGGTGACAAAGGGATTGTAAGCACGCACAAGCTCCCCTGTCTCCTCATCCTGTTTGTAAGTGCATGCAATGCGTGCGCGAAGGGAGTCATCTGGGTGGAAGGTGGTGTCCTTCATTGCCAGGGGGGCGAAAATGCGAGCACGCAGAAAATCCTCATAGGCCATGCCTGAGGCGATCTCGATGATACGACCACTCACCGTTGGGCCAAAGCCATACTCATAGTCACTGCCGGGTTGGAAAGCCAAAGGCGGTTTGATAAGGCCGGTGACATAACTTTTGAGCGAGGAGGCACCATCCGTAGCCTTGCGCGGCGGGAAGGCGATGCCTGCCGTATGACTGAGCAGCAGGCGAAGAGTGATGGGTTGATCAGGTGCGGAACCATCTGCCAATTGAGCCTTTGCCAACTCCGGCAGCCATTTGGAGGCAGGTTCGTCCAAGGTCAGCTTACCCTCATCGACTAAAATCATGACGGCTGTGGCGTTGATCGACTTCGTCATCGAGGCGATCCAGAAAACCGCATCTTTGTTCATGGGCGTATTCTTGGCCATATTGGCCAGGCCTGCCGCCTCATGATGCATGATCTTTCCCTTTTCCATGACCAGGGTCACGATTCCTGCGGCTTGCTTGGCCTTCACCGCCTCTTCCATGGCAGGACGGATGGTTGCCAGTTTGGAGGCATCCAGAGCGCCAAGGGCAGCGGAGGAAAAGACAAGGGCAACGAGAAGGGCAATGCAGCGCATGTCCTTTCAACGTGACTTCCGCATGTGCTTTTACACGCCTTGCGGGATACAGTGAACTACGACAAGGTCACTCCTTCGGCGCGCATTTGCCGGAACCATTCAACATAGGCAGGTACTCCTTCGGAGATGGTGGTGCCGGGGTTGAATTGCAGCAGCTTTTTGGCTTTGCTGACATCAGCAGAAGTCAGCGGTACGTCGCCTGGTTGTTCCGGGAGTTGATTGATCGTGGCCTTTTTTCCCACTGCGGTCTCAATGGTGTGGATAAGGTCATTCAGTGCCACGGTCTGTGACCCGCCTAGATTGAAGATATCGCAGATAGGCCCGGTACGATAATTGAGCGCCCCGATAATGCCATCCACGATGTCATGGATGAAGGTGTAATCACGGGCGGTATGGCCGTCGCCAAACTTATCGATGGCTTTTCCGTCCTCAATGAATCGGGTGAATTTCGAGATGGCCAAATCCGGCCGCTGACGAGGACCATAGACGGTAAAGAAGCGCAAGCACACCGTTTTAATGCCATAGAGATGACTGTAGTTTGAGCACATTTGCTCGCCTGCCATTTTGGTCATCGCATAAGGGCTAATGGTTTGCAAGATGGGGTCCTCCTCGCTGAAAGGAACCTTTTTGTTCACCCCATAAACAGAGGAACTACTGGCAAAAACAAAGTGACGACAATTCGTTTTACGGGCGGCCTCCAGCAGGTTGAATGTCCCTTTGATATTGGTATCGATGTAAAGCTCGGGCTGCTCAATCGATGGACGCACACCGGCGCGGGCTGCCAAGTGAATGACGGCATCAAACTGCCCGTTCTGAAAGAGATTGAGGATGAGTGGTGCGTCATTCAGTTCGCCTTCACAGAGGGTGACTCGATCCGCAAAACTGCGCACGTTGGCGCGTTTGATTTCGGGATTGTAATAGTCATTGAAGCTGTCCAGCACAGTCACCGAGTGTTCACCGCTTTGGAGTAAGCGTTCGACGGTGTGAGAGCCAATGAATCCGGCGCCGCCGGTGACGAGAATCTTCATGCTGAATGGATAAGAGAGAACTGTCAGACAACGGAGAGGTTTTGCAACCAAGAGTGGTGGCGTGGCCTTCCATCAAAGATCTTCAATATCGCGGTAATGTCGCACGGTGTAGCCGCGATCCTGGAATAGCTTGAGCAGACCTTTGTCCGCTGCAAAATGACCCGTGCCCACCAGGAGCATGACTTTTTGCCCCTTTTGCAGCATTTCTTCCAAGCGTGGCATCCAGGTCAGATTTCGATCGAACAGAAACAGATCCATTAGATCGGGGAATTTGGTCGCTTCCCTGAAGAGCATTTCGCGCAGTGGGTCCAACTCGCCCCGTTTCCAGGCATCAATCATTTTGTTATACTCTTGAGGCAGTGTGCTAACTTCGGCCAGGGTCTGGTCCAACATTTCACGCTGTTGCTCGTTGGTCAGTTTGACGAAGAGTTGGAGCTGAAATTCCACGGTTTCCAATCCTAGGGCGGGTTTGTCTTCGCGCTTAGCACGGTTCTCAAAATGATGATCTACTCCCCATTGCGGTTTGGCACCCAAAGCCGCGTACTCTGTCGAGGTGATGATCAGAGCGACAAACCAGGGGCGAAAGCGATTGAGGGAGGAAGCCTCGACCCCTCTTGAACGCGCCCATTTTTTCACTGCCTCCCAAGTATCAGGGGGAATGTTGGCCTCAAGAGAGGAATCTGCGGAATACACGCCCAGTTCGCGCATCCGAGTGGTCATGGAAGATCCCTCACCTGCGCCCGGCGGCAACTCAAAGACCAAGCTGTCCGTGTTTGCATAAGCGGCCTCATAAGCCGGAGATAAAGGGTAGTCTTCTTCTCTTAAGATGTGAATGGTGCCGCACAGAAAGAGGCGTCCACCGGTCTTTGGGGCATCGACAACCCATACGCTACCTGCCTGCTCAGATGAAGACACGGGCGTGTCAGGCGTGCGCGATTCTGGATCGCCGCCACAGGCGGATAGGGAAATCAAAAAAGCGATGGCCAGGGACCGACAGAAAAATGTCACACTTGATTCAAACACCGCTCATTAGGAAATCGCAACCTGGATGTGAGAAGACTTCTCATCGGCGGACGACCTTTTCATTCACTTCCTAGTTGCTCCCTGGCCCTGGAACTCCTAACCAATCTGCAAGACCCTACCATGACACACGAAACACCCCTCATCCTGCCCTCCCTCCTTGCCGCCGATTGGTCGCGGGTCGCTGCTGAAGTGAAGCGGGCGGAAGATGTGGGTGTGCAGTGGCTGCACCTGGATGTGATGGATGGTGCCTTCGTGGACAATATTTCCTTCGGTCCGCAAATGGTGCAAACGGTGCGCAAATGCACCGGCATGTATCTGGACGTGCATCTCATGATTCATCGGCCGGATCATTATCTGGAGCGGTTTCTCAAAGCCGGGGCTGACAACATCACCATCCATGTCGAGGCAGGTTATGACACTTCCGTCTTGGAGACCCTACGCCGCATTCGTGCTGCTGGGAAACACGCCGGGATAGCCCTGCATCCCGACACGCCTTTTGATGCGGCGATTCCATACCTTCAGGACATTGATCTACTTTTGGTGATGACCGTCGTTCCAGGTTTTGGCGGTCAACCCTTTATGGAAAAGGAAACCATGCCAAAGCTGGCCGCAGCGCGTGATTACCGCGATGCCCATGGCCTTAAATATCACCTGGAAGTCGATGGCGGTATCTACACCCACACCGCCCCTATCGCCAAGGCCAACGGGGCCAATCTCTTTGTCTGTGGCACGTCTTTTTATGGCCCCGAGGATACTCACGCGGCGATGACCGAGCTCAAGGCTTGTGTAGCGTGACTTTCCATGACCCCACTTGTGCGTGACTACCTGCTGCTGCATTTGGTGATCCTGGCCTGGGGTTTCACGGCCATCCTGGGGAAACTGATCACGCTACCCCCTATCGAGGTTGTACTCTGGCGGACGGCGATTGCGGCCATCGGATTCGTCTTGTTGACACGCTGGCAGAAGCGGCGGCTGAATGTGCCCACGGTGGAGATGTGGAAGATGCTCGGGGTGGGGGCCATCCTCGGTCTGCATTGGGTGCTGTTCTTTGCTTCCGCCAGACTGGCCACGGCCAGTGTCAGCCTCGCCGCCTTACCCACGGCCATGCTCTGGTGCAGTCTCATCGAGCCGTATGTGGATGGTACTCGCAAATGGCGTCCACTGGAGCTTCTGGTCGGCATCGTCATCATGGGGGCGGTCTGGACGATTTACGAGGTGGAGTTGCGTTATTGGTTAGGCTTCACGGTGGGGATCGTCTCCGCCCTGCTTGCTGCCATTTTTAGCGTGACTAACAAGCAACTTGTCGCTCGCTGGCATTACTCGATCATGGGTTATTATCAGATGCTCGGTGCACTGATGGTCACGGTCTTGGCTTGGCTCGTGACCTCGCCGGGTCAAATCACGCCGCCGGATGCGATGAACATGCTTTGGCTTTTCATCCTTTCCTCCGTCTGCACCGTGGGGGCTTATGCAGGCTACATGACGGTACTGCGGCGGATGTCCGTCTTCACAGTGAACGTCGTTTACAATCTGGAGCCTGTTTATGGCATCATCCTGGCCGTTTTGATCTTTGGTTCACAGGAGCATATGAGCAGTGGCTTCTACATCGGGGCAGGCATCATCATGGGCAGTGTGCTGATCGTCCCCTGGTTGCGCCGTTGGGTGGAGCCTGCGTCGGCGGCTAAAGAGGTGCATCTGAAGCCATAATCGATGGGCGCTCGATCCTCCGTCGCCTCAAGGCCAGAAGGCCTGTTCCCAACATCACCAGCATCATGCCGGAGGGTTCTGGCACGGGGGCAAAGTTATTGTTGAGGATATCGTTGGCCAACGCGGCACCTGAAGTTGAGGCATCCGTATGGCTCGTGCCATAGCCGATACCACCCCAGATTTGGCTCAGCCCGGCTTCCTCAGCAGCTTCGCTAAAGGAGGCATAAAAGCGCGTGTCATCGACTATACCATCACCGTCATAGTCACTCTCAAGCGTGAAGGCAATGTCATCCCCAAGGAAGGCAACCAAGATTTCCGCCGCCGCCGCGCTCATGGCGCTCAATTCTGAAAAGTAGGCCGGAGAGTTCAGCTCCGCCAAAAGAGCCGTCCAGTTTTCATCCCCAAGCGTCAAGCCATTGCCATCCGCCTCACCATTCACGACTGCCAGCAAGGGGCTCCAAAAGTCCACATCATACTTGGTTTCCCAGGCCACAATCGCGGCATCGGCCATGGCCACATTCAGGGCCGCGTAAAGCCGGGCGGACTCTTGCAGGCTCAGCCCCTCACTCGCCGCCACCGTTTGTGCGATCTGATTCCACAGGCCCGCCGTCGTGGTCGTCCCCTCTTCGCCAGACCAAAAGAAAGCGGCCTCAAGCTGATCGGTCGTGCGTGTCCCGCTGCTGCTTGACCCAAGCTCTTTCACCTGATTGAAATCTGCCGCGTATTGGGCAGACTGAATGTAATTTTCAATCGTGCCTCCGGGCAGACTGCCCGTGTAGCCCGAAGTGTTGCTGATGCCAAAGGTCGCCACATTTCCCCACCCAGGAAGCGCTCCTGTGTTTGGCGGAGGCGGCTGCCAATGGCCCACGGTGCCCACCGGTGTGTAAAGACCCGGATCGGACGCACCTGATGCGCCGTCGCCGCTGCGCCAATTTAAAATGTCATACGCCACCACGGTGCCAAAGTTAATCCCATCCAGCTTAGCCTGATTGTCGGCAATACCCGAGATTTGGCTGGAATAAAGAGACGCAAAATCACCGGCCAGCCCGGTGTAATACCCCGCTGTGACCAAGCCCTGCATGATCGTGTGGGCTGCCGCCGCCACAGCCGCCTCCATAGATGCCCCCTCCGGCGCTGTGGCTGACGGGCCTGAGTAGCCCGTGCTGGTGAAGATATAATGATCGCCCGCGATCCCCTCCACCGCATTGTAGATGGCCGCATTCACCATGGCCAAGGTGCGGGTGGCTTCCGGCGAAATCTCGGACTCCGCCTTGATCGCCTCCAGGACCTGATTGTTCCATTCAGTGATCAAATCCGCACGCGCCACCTCTCCAAACATCACCACGCAAATCCCGGCCGACAAGCCAAGGCGCAGGAAGTGGGAGAACAGCTTATTCATGGATGTGAACTATTTTGGTCTCATAAGAACTTTATTTCAAGCATTAATTAGAATTTCCATAACAACACCTTCTGGCCCGATTCGAAATACGCTTTGACGAAACCCGCCCCGGTCTCGTATATCCATCTTGTTACGACAGGGGCGTCCCATTGCAGGGGCTGAGATCTCGCCAGCGCGGGAAACCCTCCGAACCTGATTGCGGGTCATGCCGCCGAAGGGAGTCGCTCGGAGGAATCTCAGTGCTTGGATGGAACCCTCATTTTAAGATTCATCCGTTCCACCTCTCCCCGGTTTCCCGTTCTTCAAACCACCGCCAACTACTGCAAACCACGGCCAACGCTTGCGCAGCAAGCCCAAATTTCCCCTTCCCTCTCCCCTCCTCATGATCGCCACCAAAGACTCCTTCGAAGCCCACTCCAGCGAGCAGCTCCCCGCCTCCTCCCGCGTCTATGTCGAGGGGCAGATCCACAAGGACATCCGCGTCCCCATGCGCGAGATCAAGCTCAGCCCCACCAAGAGCTTCAATGGCAAGATCGAGGAAAACGCCCCCGTCCGTGTTTATGACACCTCCGGCCCTTGGGGCGATCCGGATTACAAAGGCACCGTCGAAACCGGCCTGCCCGCCCTGCGCCGTCCTTGGATCGAAGGTCGTGGCGATGTCGCCGCCTATGATGGCCGCGCCGTCGAGCCCCGGGACAACGGCTACCTCACGGAAAACCACGCCGAATACGCCGCAGCGAAGCGCGAAGGCCTGCTCAGCCCGTTGAAGGCCCCCATAAATGCCCAGCGCCAGCCGCTGAAGGCCAGCAAAGGCCACCCCGTCACCCAGCTCTGGTATGCCAAACAGGGCATCATCACCCCGGAGATGGAGTACATCGCCATCCGCGAAAACATGCGCCGGGCCAAGATCGCCGACCACGGCCAGGACATCGTCCGCAGCGACCTGGACAAGCAACACGCCGGCTCCACCCAGATCCAGAACGAATACACCCCCGGCATCTTCAAGCGCTTCCCGCAGCGCATCCCGAACGAGATCACCCCGGAATTCGTCCGCAGTGAGGTCGCCGCAGGCCGCGCCATCATTCCGGCCAATATCAATCACCCCGAGCTGGAGCCCATGATCATCGGGCGAAATTTCCTGGTGAAAATCAATGCCAACATTGGCAACAGCGCCGTCGCCTCCTCCATCGAGGAAGAAGTCGAAAAAATGCGCTGGGCCACCAAGTGGGGCGGCGACACCGTCATGGATCTCTCCACCGGCAAAAACATCCACGCCACGCGCGAGTGGATCCTGCGGAACTCCCCCGTGCCCATCGGCACCGTGCCCATCTATCAGGCCCTGGAAAAAGTGAACGGCAAGGCCGAGGACCTCACCTGGGAGCTCTTCCGCGACACCCTCATTGAGCAGGCCGAGCAGGGCGTCGATTACTTCACCATCCACGCCGGCGTCCTCCTCCGCTTCGTCCCCATGACCGCCTCCCGCATGACCGGCATCGTCAGCCGCGGCGGCTCCATCATGGCCAAGTGGTGCCTCGCCCATCACAAGGAAAGCTTCCTCTACACCCATTGGGATGACATCTGCGACATCATGGCCGCCTACGACGTCTCCTTCTCCATCGGCGACGGCCTCCGCCCCGGCTCCATCGCCGATGCCAATGACAAGGCCCAGTTCGGCGAACTCGAAGTCCAGGGTGAGCTCACCAAGCGCGCCTGGGCCAAAGGCGTCCAGGTCATGAACGAAGGCCCCGGCCACGTCCCCATGCACATGATCGAGGAAAACATGGCCAAGCAGCTTGAATGGTGCCACGAGGCCCCCTTCTACACCCTCGGGCCCCTCACCACCGATATCGCCCCCGGTTACGACCACATCACCTCCGGCATCGGCGCCGCCATGATCGGCTGGTATGGCTGCGCCATGCTCTGCTACGTCACGCCCAAGGAGCACCTCGGCCTGCCTAACAAAGAAGACGTCAAAGCCGGCGTCATCACCTACAAACTCGCCGCCCACGCCGCCGACCTCGCCAAAGGCCACCCCGGCGCCCAATACCGCGACAACGCCCTGTCCAAGGCCCGCTTCGAGTTCCGCTGGGAAGACCAGTTCAATCTGTCACTCGACCCCGTCACCGCCCGCGAATACCACGACGAAACCCTCCCCCAGGACGGAGCCAAGAGCGCCCACTTCTGCTCCATGTGCGGCCCCCACTTCTGCTCCATGAAGATCACCGAGGACGTCCGCAAATACGCCGCCGAACAAGCCATCTCCGAAGAGGAAGCCCTCAAAAAAGGCATGGAGGAGAAATCGAAGGAGTTTGTGGAGAGCGGTGCTGAGGTTTACACCACCGCCTAGTAGGGTTAATTTTCTCCATGAGCACGTTCACCAAAGAACCCGAAGTGATCACCCGTGGCGGCAAACCCGTCTCGGTCATCCTCCCGATCAAACAATATCGAGAGATCATGGAGCGGTTGGAAGATGTGGAGGATATCGCGTGGCTCAAAAAGGCCCGCAGCAAGCCTCTTCATTATCGTCCCCTCGCTGATGTCCTGGCCGATCTCGACAAGAAATAGCCCATGTATCAAGTCATCGTCGAGCGCTCCGCCGAAAAGGACCTGAAAAAGCTTTCGTCGGAAGTCCGCCCCCGTGCTGTCGCCGCGCTCATTGCCCTGGGAAAGAATCCCCGACCAGCAGGAAGCCGGAAACTCATCGGCAGCGAGAACGACTGGCGAATCCGCGTCGGTGACTACCGCATCATCTACGAGATCGCTGATGAGATTCGCATCGTGCGCATCAACCGCGTCCGCCACCGTAAAGATGTGTATCAATAGCCCATGCGCTACGAACTCATCATCTATTGGAGCAAGGCCGACGAATCCTTGGGAAATGACGGGTTGAATCCAAGAGTTCAAAACCACGGATAGCACGGAGCACACGGATGGGATCTGTTTCCAATCCTTCTGAATCCGCTCAATCCGATTCATCCGTGGTTTTAAAACTCGGGATTTTGATTTGATCAGCTCTTGCTTTGGGGTTGAAGTCCCCGAGTTCCCCCGCTGCATGGTCGATGGTGCCAGGTACGAGGAGACCATTGCAACGCCCAAGCCCTCCATGAAAAAGCCGTCCGTCTCCAAAAAAGCGATCACCCCGGCCAAGACAAAGCCGGACGGCCTCACCACCCTTCTCACCGAAGTCCGCCAGCTCATCCAGAGCGCCCGGCGCGGCGTGTCCACCGTCGTGGACACCTTCCAGGTGATGACCAACTTCGAAATCGGCCGCCGTATTGTAGAGCACGAGCAAAAAGGCGCGAAGCGTGCCGCGTATGGCGATCTCATGTTGTCCGGTCTCGCAGAAGCCTTGACTGCCGAGTTTGGCAGAGGCTACTCCATGACCAATCTCAAGCTCATGAGACAGTTCTTCGTTCTGTTTCGTGATCGAATTGGCCAGACGCTGTCTGGCGAATCTGAACAAGTGACAATTGGTCAGCAGGCTACTGACCAATTCAGATTGCCAGAGAAAGGTCAGCAGGCTGCTGACCAATTGACGATTTCGCAGCAGCCGGTTGCGAAATCGAGAGCGAAAAAGATTTTCCAGCAGCCTACTGGAAAATTGACCGCGACCGAGATTGCCCAGACGGCGTCTGGGCAATTGGCGATTCTTCAGCAGCCTGCTGAAAAATTGGTTCCGGCTCAAATTCGCCAGCAGGCTATTGGCAAATCTCCCTTCACCATCAGTTGGACCCACTACGTCGTCCTCCTCACCATCAAAGATCCGGACGAACGCAGCTTCTACGAGATCGAGGCCACGAACGCCGGATGGTCTGTGCCCGAACTCAAACGCCAGAAAGCCTCCTGCCTCTACGAGCGCCTTGCCCTCAGCCGGGACAAGGCAGGCATCCGCAAACTTGCCAAAGAAGGTCAGGTCATCGTCAGGCCGGAGGATCTGCTAAAGGAGCCCCTTGTGCTCGAGTTCCTCGGCCTGGATGAAAAGGCCAGCTACTCCGAAAACGACCTTGAGCAGGCCATCATCGACCGCCTGGAGCACTTCCTCCTCGAACTCGGCAAAGGCTTCCTTTTCGAGGCCCGCCAGAAGCGCTTCACTTTCGATGAGGATCACTACTTCGTGGACCCCTGCCCCGTGAGATACCAGCTTCGAAAGCCCAAAAGCGAAACGGGTGCCTATCTCACGGGGTCAATCTTCTACAACCGCCTCCTCCGTTGTTACGTCATCATCGATCTCAAGCTCGACAAACTCACGCATCAGGACCTCGGCCAGATGCAGATTTACCCCGTGAGATACGTTTCCCTCCGTCATGTTTCACTACGTCTATGTCCTGCGCAGCGCCGCCGACGGAAACTTTTACGTCGGCTACACACAAGACCTCAAACGCCGATTCGCGGATCATCAGGAAGGAAAGGTTCCATCCACCAAAGGTCGGCTGCCACTGGAACTCGTTTACTACGAGGCCTGTCGAAGCCGTACGGACGCTACGAAACGCGAAAAGTATCTCAAGACGGCCTGGGGCAAGCGATACATCAAAACACGCCTCGCCGATTATCTCACGGGGTGAATGTGAACTACTACGATCGCGAGGTGAAGCTCCCCTAAGAGAATCCCACCATCGGTCTCCTGCTCTGCAAATCCGCCAAAAAGACCGTCGTCGAGCTCACCCTGCCGAAAGACGCCAACATCCACGCCAAGGAGTATCAGCTCTACCTGCCCTCCAAGGAACTGCTGAAGCAAAAGCTCGATGAATGGAGTGCCGCTGCCGCCTGCTGAGCCTCAGCTTGCAAACTCAAAGCCCCAGCCGAAAGCTCATCCATGAAGATCACCGAAGACGGGCGCAAATATGCTACCGAACAAGCCATCACCGAGGAGGAAGCGCTTCAGCGCGGGATGGAAGAGAAGAGCAAGGAGTTTGTGGAAGCTGGTGCAGAGGATTACGCGAAGGCATGAATACTGACCTGCGGAACAGCCATACTTGGAACAATGAAAGCATTTCTCTCGCACTCCACAGTCAACAGTGAGCTTGTCCGGGCCGTTGCAGACCATTTGGGTCGTCAGTATTGCGTATGTGACGCCCGTTCTTTCAGTAGCGGCATTGAATTCAAAGAAAGTATTTTGAAGGGCCTGGATGATTCAACAGCTTTTGTCTTCTTTGCCTCGTCTGCCTCCCTCAAATCAGATTGGGTAAACTTCGAAAGTGATGAAGCTTGGCACCAAACATTGCAGCGGAAGATTTCACGTTCTTTGGTGGTCCTTATTGAAAGCGGAATAACGCATAAAGATCTACCCCAGTGGCTCCAACGTGCCAAGACCTTCGCATGCAATAGTGCAAAGCAGATTGCTCGACTGATTCGCGATCACTTGGATGAACTACTCCACCAACAACAGAGTCCTTTTTTCATTGGTCGCACTGATGATGTTAACAGGTATCAAAGAACTGCTCTTCCGTCAGATGGCTCTGATGCGCCAAGAATAATAGCCTTCACCGGTCTTCCGGGCAACGGTCGTCGAAGCTTGATTCGCCATGTCAGCAAGTCGACTTTAAATCTCCGGCGCAACGTCATCATCCGAGTCGAAGCTGGAGACGAAATATTTGATCTAACGATAAAGCTCGCGGATCTCGTCGAACCCTTTGCTACCAAAGATGGGTGGGCGTCGATAGTGGAGAGCATCAAGAAGCAAAATGACGACGAGCGTCTTCACAGGGCGATTGCAGCTATAAAGCTGCTGATCAAGAATGAAGAACTGCCCGTGTTTCTAGATCAAGGCGGCCTTCTTGACGATGAAGGTCGGTTCACAGAACCCGTTCGGAGATTGCTTTCAGCGTTTGCCCCGTCGAATGACGAATATCTCTACATAGTTTCGGATCGCCGCCCAAATATGTCAGGCGGACTCAGCATTCCGGTCATTACGATTAACCATCTCAAGGATGATGAAGCAAAACAGTTAGTCGCAGCGTTTGCGCGCCACTATGAAGTGAAGCTAACACCTGGCGAGATATCAGAACTGGCTCAATACACTGGCAAACAACCACCATCGTGTAGATACGCGGTAGAATTAGCGCGCGATTATGGCGTCTCCCTCGTAGTTAAAGATAAGAATCGACTGGTGGAATTTCGAGCCAACCAATTCGTTAAGCTGTTACAGAAAAAGAATTTAACACCACAAGCCAACGCTATTTTGCGCATCTTGGCTGCTTACAGCCCTCTTCCACTTCCAGCACTGGGATTGTCGACTGGGGTGGACGCTGAGGAATTGGGCAAAACGATGTTTGATTTAATCAATAACGCATTGGTCTGCCCCGATGAGCGCGGGTTATACGCCATCGCTGAACCCATTCGCGATGCCGTTGCAAAGTCCACGCGCCTGCTGATGAATTCAGATCACTTGGCCGTAGCGAAAGCGCTGAAAAAATGCCTCAATGATGAAGAACTCGACGGTTCTCGACTAGAGATGTCCCGGCTACTTTTTCAGTCAGCAAACAGCGCCGGAGACGCTGCTCTCGCAGATGGGGCCATGTTCCTTGCTTCCGACACAATCCAGTTGACCGAGAGTCGTTATCATGTGCGCGAATACGAGCAGGCGATCAAGTTTGGTTACGATGCTGTAGCACTTAGGCCACGAAACACGCTGGCTCGGAACCTCTTGATAAGGGCTTTAATTCAGGAGAATCGTTGGAAAGAGGCCAATGAGCAAATTCAAGTTTATGAAGGCATAGCACCACTACGGGACGTGCACTACATAAAGGGCTTTATGGCGAGAAAGCACGGGGATTGGAGCGAAGCTCTTCGATGGTTTAGCCTTGCTGAAAAAGCAGGCAGATCAGGGGCTGCGCTTCACCGCGAAATGGCTTCGTGTCACTTTCATCTGAATCAGCTAAATGAAGCAGAGAAAAGGCTAGAACGCATTTTTGCGGGTCATGGAGATGATCGCTTCATTTTAGATTTCGCAGTTCAATTGGCAACGAAGCAGGGTAACGAAGCGTTGGCCAGACAACGACTTGAAGCACTTCAGAGCGTTGACGGAGAATCATTTTTCCAACACCGGCTTTCATGTGTTGAACTGCGATTTGGCAACCTCGATGCTGCGTTAGCGGCGTCAATGGAGTGCATGAACTTAGAACCAAATCCAAGTTTTGAAATGCTCATGCAACTCGCAATGTGCCAAATCCGCGCCAGCAAATACGATGAAGCTGAAGAAACGATGGGAAGGCTTGATCAGCGCTTTAAAAATTGCGAGCCCGACGTGCGCTCACAACTGCGGGCCATGACAGCGCTCGGTCGGAAAAAGTTTAGTGTCGCTTTGGGTGTCTTATCGGGCTGTTCAGACAAAGGATCTCATTTCTGGCGGCGAATTCGGATCAAGGCCTTAGACGGTGAGTTGAAAGGCTCGGCGATTAACGATTCGGATCGTATGGCCTATCAAGTGGAGCTTGAAGTGTTGACCAAATCCGTATCAGGAGTGACTGCTACCACCGCAGAAGCAGAATTGAACACGCTTTTGGAAAGCCTTTAAATAGACTGATCGAAGATCAGCCCGAAGGGCGGCGGACTGGGATTGTCTGCCATCAACTCGCAGGCGGAACCTCGCCGCAGTGCGGCGACAATTCACCTTTCCTGAAGCCGCCTGATCGCGCTACTCTGCCCACGCCATGTCCGCAAAGTCCAAGCCTCGCACACTCGCTGCCAAGCCCGCCGCCCTTGCCGCGCCGCTGCTTGCGGATGTGCGCGAACTCATCCTCACGGCCCGCGAATCCGTTGCCCGAACCATCGACGCTGGACTCGTTACGCTCTACTGGCACATCGGATGCCGGATTCATCAGGATATTCTCAAGGAGAAGCGGGCGGACTATGGAGCAGAGATTGTCGCCGCACTGGGGCGACAATTGTCCGAAGAGTTTGGCCGGGGATTTACCGCCAAAAGTCTGCACCGGATGGTTCAGTTCGCTGAGGCTTTCCCGGACGAGCGAATTGTCGCCGCACTGCGGCGACAATTGGGCTGGACACATTTTCGGATGATCGTCCCGATGGAGGATGCGTTGAAGCGCGACTTCTACGCCGAGATGTGTCGCATGGAGAACTGGAGCACGCGGACGCTGGAGCAGAAGATCAAGAGCATGCTCTACGAGCGCACGGCGATCTCGAAGAAGCCGGACAAGCTCATCAAGCAGGAACTCGCCGCATTGCGCAGCGAGGACAAACTGACGCCCGACCTCGTCTTTCGTGATCCTTACATCCTCGACTTCCTCGGGCTGAAGGACACCTATGCCGAGAAGGATGTGGAGGCGGGGATCTTGCGCGAGGTGGAGGGCTTCATCCTCGAACTCGGCATCGGCTTTGCCTTCCTGGAGCGGCAGAAGCGGATGCAGATTGATGCCAGGGACTACTACTTGGATCTACTGTTCTACCATCGGAAGCTCAAGCGGCTCGTCGCGATTGATCTCAAGCTTGGCGACTTCGAGGCGGCGGACAAAGGGCAGATGGAGTTGTATCTCGGCTGGCTCAAACGCCACGCCATCGAACCCGGCGAAGAAGCGCCGCTGGGCATGATCCTCTGCGCAGGCAAGAACGATGAGCACGTCGAGCTGCTCGAACTCGCCAGTAGCGGCATCCATGTGGCGACTTACTGGACGAAACTGCTGCCCAAAAAGCAGCTCGAACGAAAGCTCCACCAAGCCGTCCTCCGCGCCCGGCAGCGAGTCGCTCTGAGCGAAGTCAAAGCAGGGAAGCGAACGGTCAGGAAAACTCAATGAGCTGACAAGCCACCGAGCAAACGGCGTTTCATCTGCCCCATGAACTTCCGCTTCCTCACGCTCGCCTGCCTTGTCACCGCCACCACCTTCGCCGCCGATGCGCCGAAGTTGCCCTCGATTCCCACGGAGCCGATCGCGAAGAAGAAGGAACTGCTCTTCTCCGATGACTTCGAGCGCGCCGAGCTGGGCAAGGACAAAGGCTGGGCCATCGTGGTGCCGACGTATTCGCTCGAGAACGGCAAGCTGAAGGGCACGCAGATGCGCTTCGATGCCCCGGCGAAGGATGGCAAGCCGGCGGTGAAAGGGCATCAGGCCGTCATCGGCAATGACATCCCGACGAAGGACAGCATCATCGAGTTCCGCTTCAAGCTGGGCGGAGCGCAGTCCGTCACGGCGGAGTTTGACGACAGGAAGTTCAACGGCTCGCACTACGGGCACCTCTGCATGGCACGTATCGCTGCGGACAAGATCACGCTCGTGGACCAGAAAGGCCTCGCCGTCGCCCGCCCCCAAGGTGCCACCGGCAAACCACCCACACCCGCTGGCCGCAAGAATATCGCCTTCCCCCTCAGCCTCGATCCCCAGACCTGGCACACCTTCATGCTCGAAACCGTCGGCAACACCATGCGCGCCACCATCGACGGGCAACCAGTCGCCTTCCTTCGATCCCCCGGCATCGCCCACCCGACCAAGTCCAAAGTCGAATTCGGCTGCATGGGCAAAGACGGCTTCTTCGATGATCTCAAGATCTGGAATGCGGTGCCTGTGAAATGAGACGAGCCTGAATCGACCCCGAAAGCCACCTTCACCCGCCCCTGATCCCGAAGCGCTGCGGAGAAAGATTTCTCAGGACAACGGGTTGCCAGATCGTTCATGGCAGGGGTAGATTTCCGCATGAATCCACCCTCTGTCGCGCCGCCCCTGCCCGCAGGTTTGTCCGTGGAGGGTTCCGGCTCCAAGCGGGTCCTCTCGATCCATTGGCGAAACATGGCTTCCTGGGCCTTGCTGCCCTTGGGAATGGTGGCGGCGGTGATTCCCGTGGGGTTGTTTTTCAAACTGAGTGACCTGCCGTGGAATGATCCGATCCAACTGCTGGTGGTGGTGTTTGGCGTCGTCGGCCTGGTTTTCACCTACCTCGTGATCCGGCGGCTGGTGAATGTGACGAGGCTGGAGGTGACGCCTGAACGCATCAGGATCAGCCACGGCCCGGTGCCCTGGCGGCGGCCTTTCGAGGTGGCCACGGAGACGATCCGCACGGTGGAGGTGCGCCCTTACCAATGGCGCTACGAAGGCAGCGTGGCGACGCATTATCATGTCTGGACTGTGCACGAAGATGGCCGGGAGAGCCTGCTGCTGGGACGGGATACGGACGCCGAACAAGCCAACCACGTGCGAGATGAGATCCAGCGCGTGCTGGATGCCCGAGCGGTGGAGATGCGGTAGCAGGCTGTAACCAGCCTTTGCAAGTAGAACGGACTTTCCAGTCCGTTTCCAAGGAGGATGTTAGGTCCTAGGCCCGTAGAACGAATGTCCACATTCGTTTTTGGGGATGTCGCAAGGGGGTGTCATGCAGCATCTGTAGCAACGAACTTGGAAGTTCGTTTGACGGTCGGCTTTTATGAAGTGCGGTGACACCTGCCAACAAAAAGCGCTTGCCTTTTTCGAGGTTAATCCACCCGGTCGGGGAATGAACACAAAACAACGTTATTTGGGGTATCGGCGGAATTTGGCAGCCTGGGTGGACATGATGCGTGCTCGGCAGGCTGCCGAGGTGGCGGCGGCGAAAGCTGAGGCGGAGGCCATAGCAGAGCCCGAGGTGAAGGATGGCGGAGAGAAGAAGCCGCCAAGGGCGGCCCCGCAGCCTGCCAAAAGCCAGGCGGACCGGAAACCGGCGCGTGCCAGACAGCGGGAAGCACGGGGTGTAGCCGCGCTCGCAAGAGCGTGGCCGGAGATGGCGGACGAGGATGGGATGCCCGCCTTCTTGCGAAGGCGGCCACAAGGCGGGTTTGTAGAGCTTTTGAGCCGTCCGAGAGCCATTTCTGAGCCATGCCTTTTTCCCGTAAGCCGTTTGTTACCAACGGTTTGGGACGAAACCGAGCCGATTCAGAGCCCAAAAAGGCAAAAGCTATACAAAAGGCTACAAAAGGCTCATTTCCCGCTGTTGAGCCTTTCATACACGGGCCTCTACAAATGCCACCACCATCCGGCCACGCCCGCTGAAGCAATGGCCGGATGGACGGAAGCTTTAGCGCATTGGAATCCACGTAGGCAAGGATGAACTGCGAAACAAGAATCCTCCAGGCAAAAAGGTGCAGTCCCAAGAGAACAGATAAGATAAACAATGCCATCAGATGTCGCTTCCTTCCATGCAGCTCGGGATACAGAGAATTCAGAAATTGCACGCCAACGATCTCAATCTTGTAAAAGCACCGACGAAGCAACCAGCCGCAAATCTAAGGTATGGAACGGGCAGTCCACCCCGATCTTGCGGATGTCGAGAATGCGCCCCTGCAACCTGAAAATCTTCCGTATTCTTGGCAAACGCTACCGTAACCGACGAAAAGCGGTCAATGAACAAGTGACTGATCTGATCGTCATCGAATGCTCCTAGCCAAGGCTTTGGCTTCAACGTTTCGCTGATGAGGTGCAATCAATCCTTAACCGTGCCGCTGGGGAAAACCGCCCCCGTGACCGCGCCTTCACAGTCTAAAATCACGATTGAACGCACCCCGCCAACCAACTCCCGATGTTGAAGCAACAGCCGTGCGACATGCACATCTCCCCACTCCACTTCCCTCTCAAGAAAACGCCCCAACGGTGTCTCCAAGGCGGTCAGGGCGAAACATTGCGTGGAGCCATCGGAGCTGCCTTGCAACTCAACGCAAAAATATTGATCTCGCACAGCTTTTTCCAAGTTCAGCGCATGGCTCCGCCTCAAGATCACATGACACCAAGACGGCTGATCTGACTGTGTTTCCAAAAACCCGGCTAAAAATCCGTTGTGCGTCTCTGCAAAAAGAGGCCAATCCATCAAGAACCCACCCTCCAACTGAGGCACCAACTTCACCAGAGCTCCCCTTTTGGGATTGATATCCGTGGTCACTAATAACATCGGGACTGGCTCCTGACCAGGAAGCGTGTGAGGTGTCACTTCAGAAAGTTTGAGCGATTTGATTTTAGGCTGAGTGCGCGCAAAAAACTCTTCCACATCCACCCGATGCTCTTCTGGCAGCGCGATGGCAGACAAACGCTCCTCAATCGTTCGCCCCTTCAGCAGCACATCCATCAACCGCTTTGCGGCAGCATCAGCCGCCACCAGATCCAGACTCGACTCATCAACAGCCTTTTTTTTGGACTTGGTCACAGATTCCGCACGCCGAACCTCTTGCATTTCCGGCACAGGAGCAGGAGTCACTTGCTTCATTGCCGGTGGATTTATTTGGGGGACTTCTGGTTTAGAGACTGGTTTCTGAGGAGACGCGGGCTGAGGAGCTTCAAATTCGGCAGCCATCGGAGGACGTGTGTTTTCCCAAAACAACCATCCGCTTAACCCCAAAACCAAAATCAATAATAGGCCAAGCGGCACATTGCGCTCATCACGTGGCGGCTGCCAATCCGATCTTGGCTCATAAGGCAGACTCACAGGCACCGCTTGAGCGGGAGAGAAGTCCAATGGTGACAAAGAAAAAGGAGTTTCGGGAACCGAAGATGAAAAGGGAGAGGCGAGTGTGGGCTGCGCCGTTTCTAAAGGCGTTGAGGCGATTCCAAAAGGCGAGGAGGTCACAGGTGAATGAGCCGAAGGCCAGCCGGGGGAAGGGAGAGCCGCAGGGGCGGGCGGAAAAAGAGGTTGCGTCTGAGGTGCAAACAATGGCGGCTGCTCCGGTGCCGGTGGCCACGCGGGCGGTGATGAGGCCGGGACTCTGCCCAAAGACTGTGCAGGTGCCGATGAGGGAGCGATCAAAGCACGTGCAGGGATGACTCGCCTTTGGATCGGCAGACTGATAGATGCCTGCCCCGTCGAGCCAGACGCCACCGAATAAGTTGTCATCGGCGCACTGCGCGCGCAATGAGGACACGTCACCAGCGCCCCTGACTGCTGAGGCAGTGAGAGAAACGGGCGAGTGCATGCCGGACACCGCAGGCTAATGACACCATTGACCATGAGATAAAACTATGACTCAAATTACGCATCCCGCCACTGTTCGGTTTGTCCTCCTCCATCGCAGACATAATGTTCTGCGGCGTTGCCGATATTCGGCGTCATGTTAGCAAATCTGCCCTTAGGCCTCTGATTTTCTTATAAAATCAGGGTGGCGGAGAGGGTGGGATTCGAACCCACGGTGAGAATTACCCCACGCCAGTTTTCAAGACTGGAGCCATAAACCACTCGACCACCTCTCCATGATGCGTTCGGGGAACAGCAGACGATTTTATCGCATCTGCACCGCTTGAAAAGGGGGAACTTAAGATTCTTCGGCCAGGGCTCAGGCGACCGCTTTTTTACGAGCGGCCTTCTTGGTGGCTGGGCCTGGAGAATCGAGTTCTTCGAGCTGCTGCTTCAACTCGGCGGCACGGGCCTCCAGGGCGGCGAGTTTTTGTTTCTTGGCTTCCCGCGCTTTCAGGATGCGGCGGAGTTTGGGCCAGTATTCTTCTCCCAGGATGTAGCCGATGCAGCTGGGTTTGCCGCAGCGGCAGGGGTGGTCTTCCCAGGTGTCGAGGCCGAAGCCGTAGTTGAAGGAGAGTTCCTCGCCTTCCGGGATATCGCGCTTGGAGTAGATCCAGATGCGTCCCCGGGAGATAAAGGCCTCGCAGTTGGGCTCGCAGGAGTGGTTGATCAGGCGGGCGGTGTTTTGCGCAGTGCTGCCGTCCAGGTCATGCTTTTTGTTCAGCGTGAAAATATAGACGGCGGCACCACCGGTCTTCGCCGCGCGCGCGGCCAGGGCGTTGCCGCGGCGTTCGCTTTCCGCCTTGGTGATTTTTTCACCCACATACTCGATGATGGGGACTCCCTGAGGGATGTCGGTGCGGGCAAAGATACCGCGCTGATGGATGGCGGAGCGGCGGACAATCCACCATTTGGGAAGTGTGGCTTCAGGCATGGGGCGATGTGCAGCGGATGTGATGCCGATGCCAACGGGAAAGTCATGGCGAGTGAGAAATCACGAAGCCGGTGTCTGGGCCGCGAGGGCGGCGGCACCACGGGCTTTGGCGATCTCGGCCTTGCGCAGGATCTCATCCGGGCTGGGCAGGGAGGCGAGCACGTCCATGGGAATGAAGCCGTCGCTGACCAGTTTGGTCAGGCACTTCTTGCGTTCATCCAGAGCTTTGTCAGGGCTGCGCTCTTTGCTGAAACGGCTCTTCGCGGCGGCGCTGCGATCCTTCAGGGCAGAGTAGATATCGCCGCCGAGGAGGGAGGAAATGTCCACCTTCATCTTTTCGCGGCCATGATCCGTGGCGCTGACGTCATCGCCATTGATGGGACCGGCCTGATATTTGGGAAACATGATGGCCACCTCCGGACAGACGCGGGAGCAGGCGGGGCAGTTAGTCTTGCAGTTGTCGTTGTTCTGGACCTGGATCTTGTTTTCATCGCTGACGCCATAGACGTCGAAGAGGCAGAAACTGAGACACTGCATGCAGTTCGTGCAGCGGCTGTAATCAATGACCGGAAACCAGGGCTTCCATTTGCCGGGTTCGTTCATCGGCTTTTCACCGCGTGTCTTGTCCACGAGGGCGACGATGCTGTCGGCGTCGAGGTCGGTGATGTCACGGGCTTCGATTTTCACCCGTCCGGTCACGTCTTCCAGAGCCGGGGCCTGACGCTGTGGAAAGGAGCCCAGCAGGAGCAGGGTGTGGTCATCCTGCGGCGCGGAGGTCTGGGAGCCGGACTCCGTGACGCGGGCAACGGCGTAGCCTTTGTCCAGCAGGGCGGTCATGACCTTGAGCCGTGATTCAGCCGGGAGCGCGATGGCCCCTTTGCCTTCATAGAGGACGACTTTGAGCGGGCGGGCGGTGTGAGTGATCATAAGAAAAGGATGATGAATCAGGCAGGCTCGGCAACAGCAGGAACGTCCGCTACGCGCAACATCTGGGCGGTGATTTCTTCCGCCGTCTGGGTGCGCATGTTCAGGATCTGCGTGCCATCAGGCAAAGGTGCGCCGGCTTGATGAAAAAGGCCGGTGACCGCACGCGGATAGCACGCGGCGATGCGCAGGCTTCCGCATTGGGAAAGTTCTTTCAGACGTGAATCCCGATGAGCGGCCATCTCGCACAAATCGGAGACGGTTTCAAAGCTGACCCCTGAATCACACAACTGCTGCAGGACGGCATTCTTCACGCCCGAAGGGACGACCTGGGCATAGGCGCAACGGCAATAAAGGAGAACGGAGGTTTCAGGCATTGGGGGGACCGGGAAGAAAACGCAAAGAAGGACAGCGATCTGGCTGGAAGATCCAAACCGCTGTCCTTTAATATTTCACATTCTGAGCTTTCGGGCGAGTCCGAAACGCCGATGCCTAGAACTTGATGGTCGCACCCGCCACCAGACCGAAGCCTGGCTCGTTGGACCCGGAACCCGTATAGCGGTATTCTTCATCCAAAAGATTCTCCAGGGCCAGGGTCACCCCGATGTTTTTGGTGATCTGCCAGCCGCCGCGCAGGGTGAGGATGGTGAAGCTCGGATTGCCATCCGGGGGGATGCGTTGGCTATCTGCCTTATCTCCGGCAGTAAGATTGTCATACTGGGAGTGGGCGAGGGCCACGAATTCGCCCCAGAAACGGCGGTCATTGCTCTGCCAGCGGACACCCGCGCGTCCCATCCACGGAACAACACGGCTGAGGTAGTCCGAAGAAAGCACCGGGGCGCTGCTGCGGTATTGATCGACTTCCCCTTCCGTCCAGGTGACGTGGCCAAAGACCGACCAATTGTCGTCAAAGCGTATCTCACCTGCGAATTCGATGCCCTGGACATGGCCGTCGCCGCCATTGGCTTTGGTGACTACATTGTCGCCGTCGGAATTAATCTCACCGGTTGGACGACGGACAATCATGTCATCAATGACAGTGTAAAAGTAGCTGAAACTGCCGCTGAAATGCTGGGTCTCAGCCTTGAGGCCAATTTCCAGGTTGATGAACTTTTCAGGATCAAGGCCTGGGGCGGCGACTTCCTGCTCATCCGTGCGGGCAATGTCCAGGCGGGAGACATCAGAAAGGTTAGGGGCGCGGAAACCCTGGGAGACTCCGGCAAACATCTTGAACTGATCCTTGGAATCCAAATCTACGACGATGCGGCCGCTGGCGGAAAAATCTGTCCAGCTGTCACTATATGAATCGACCACACGAGCAGTTGCGGGATTCGAATAGCGACCGACATCCGCAGAGGCATAGGTCCCACGACCTCCGAGGAACAGATGTACGCGGGAGCCCAGGTCCACCTCATAGTTCAGGTAGGCACCCAGGAGATCGTAGGTGGCATCATCGCCCACCGGACCTTGCACAGCAATGGTATTCAGAGTGCCGTCCCGGTCGTAACGTTGGCTGCCGCTGCTGACCCAGTCACGATAATAATCCACACCGTAGATGAAACGGCCCACTGTAGTTTCGCTGGTGAATTGAAGATCAAGGCCCAAAGTCGTCAGCTCCACCTGCGCGTAATCCACCCGGTTGGTGCGGATACGGTGCTCATATTCATTCGCGCTCTGAAGGGAGACGGTGAAGCTGGCCGCATCGACAAAGCCCCAAAGATTATCCAGATTTTGACCTGCCAGACGCACATAGGAAAGACTGCGTTCTTGATCAAATGCGCGTTTGATGTCTGTGCCGACTGTAGTTCCCTGCCAGGAGACTCCATCCACCGTGGAATGGGTGCGCCAGGCGTCGTTTTGACGAAGCTGCTGATGCACAGCGGTGAGGGTCCAGTTGGGATCGAGGGCCACGTCCAGACGCATGTCATAGGCCCATTCATCATAACCGGTGCTGGGCTGGTCGCCGATGCCTGCGGCATGGACATCGCCAAAAGATTTCAAACTCGCCCCGATGTGGAGGCCCCAACGGCCACCTTCGCCGAACTGGAATTCCTGCCTGCCAATATTGCTCTCTTCGGCGGTGGAGCCGCGATAGGCGCTAAGTCCATGAAAAAAGAAACCTGGAGCCTCCTCACGAAAACCTGAATCTTTGGTGAGAAGATTCAGCGTGCCGCCGATGGCGTCGCTGCCGTAAAGCACGGAACCCTGGCCGGGGACGAGTTCGATGCGGTCAATCGCATTAGAGTCAATGGTGTTCCAATACTGCACCGGCCCCTCACGAAAGGTCGAGTTGTTGAAGCGGATACCATCAATGAGCGCCAGGTTGCGGAAGCCCGTGAAACCACGGATAAAGGGTGATCCCTGACCGTTGGAGGTCTTCTGCACATTCACACCTGGCAGTTCTTCCAATGCCTCAGGCAGCGAGCGGACCTGACGCTCTTGCAAATCGACGGAGGTCAACTGACGAACCTGGGCCGGCACCTTGATCGCCTCGGTTGCACTGCGGGTGGCGGTGATGACGACTTCCGGCAGATCGGTGATCGGCGTTTCCTTCTTTTCGGTCTCTACAGGTGCCGTCTCAGCAGCAGACGGCACCGAGTCTGCGGCATGGATTCTGATCAGGCTGGCAAAGGCCAGCAGCATGGTCGCTATGTATTTTTTCTGCATGGTGGGAGGTGCAGAAAAAATGAAATTGGCGACCCATTGTCACTACCGGTTCGTCATTTGAGCTTCGCAAAATGCGCGATGAGTAAAAATGAACCTGTCAGTTTTCACCTCTGGATCATTTTCACCCACCTGAACGGCTCTATTACAGCGGCCGATCATAAATCTTCTCGAACACAGCCTCGACACCCTCAGCGATCCGGTTGGGGTCCACGATGGTGATGCCATCTTCGCCGAAGCGAGCCGTGACCGTGGCCCCCTTCCCTTCATTGAGATATTTGAAATTGAGATCCCGCACCTTGGCGGCAGCATCCACCAGCGCGCAGGTGATGCGGGCCTCCTCGGCGGTGGGATAAAGGTCTGCCACGGCATCGCGGCTTTCGCCGGCAAATTTCACCCGGCAGATGGCGACGAGACCCACAGTGAGGCTGTCCACGCCATAGCCGATGTAGCCCTTGGTTCCGTCAGGCCGTGAGACATCGCGGGTAAAGTGGTTATTGCTTGTGCGTGATCCGCCGCCCTGGTTCCACCAGCGGAAGCCACGATATTGCTGATCACTCTCCACCTTGCCATCGGCCCCCACAATCTCATGTCCCTGGTTCACGGGGCCTTCGAAGTCGGCAGGCGTGATCCAGTTGTTGTGAAAGTTGATGCTCATGCCGTTGTCAAAATCCACGCGCACCTGCACCGCATCGTAGGCGTTGATGCCATCACGGATCAGCCGCTTTTTCTGCCCCACCGCCGTGAGGCTGACCGGTTTAGATTTGTAGTAGGACCAGATGAGATCCGTCCAATGCGGACCGACATAACTAAAAGGATCGGAAGACTCCACCCACTTGAAGGTGCTGGTGCTGACCTCCAGAGGCTCCTCCAGATAGGCAGTGCCATAAAGGGGGGCACCGATGCGGTTCTGGATGTCATCCTTGATACGCAGATGATCGGGATCGTAACGCTTGTGCATGTCCACGGCGACGACACAGTTCTTCTCCTTGGCGGCGGCGATGATTTCATCCGATTCCTGAATGCTCAGGCACATGGGTTTTTCCGTGAGCACATGCACCCCCTTGGCCAGGGCTGCCAAAATAGGCTGCGTGTGCAGATGATCCGGCGTGGCCACAGCCAAGACATCGAGATCCGGAAAGTCACGCAGAATATCATCCCACGGGGCATCCCCGAAGTAGCATTTCGGTTCATGGCCCGTCCATTCCTTGAAAGCAGCGGCTGATTTCTGCGCGGATTTTTCAGACCGTGTTGCCACCGCCACCAGATCGAATTTCACCGGAGCCAGGTCACGGGAATGTTTGTCCAGACCCACGCGAGCCAGTTGCCCTGCGATGCCAAAACGTTGCAGGTCGGCATAGGCGCGCAGGTGGACATCTCCGCCGAACATGCCGGCACCGACGAGGGCAATCTGAAGGGTTGGTTGCATGGAGCTGAGTCAAGGCAGGCGGACCCGCGGTGCAAGAGAGGAGGTCAATATCGAAATGACCAAGATCAGCCCTGGGATGACCCAAGCCTAGCACTGAAAAAGAGTTCCAGCCGCTCAGATGACAATCATGACTGAGGTGGTTCTCATAAAAATTGTCATTTATTTGTGATAAATATGAAAAAAATATTGCCGATTTTCAGGCATGGTTTATAAATACCATATTCCAAGCATGAATCTCCTCTGGGAATTCCGGTTGGAAGACAACGATACCAACAGCCCAAACAACAAAGACAACACTATGAAAAAAGTTAAGCTCAACTCCTCCCTGAAGGCTGGCTTCTCCCTCGTGGAAATGCTGGTCGTGATCGCGATCATCGGCATCATCGCCGCCATCGCCATCCCAAACATCGGTAACATCAACGACAGCGCCAAGCAGGCCACCGCCCAGCGCAACGCCCAGTCCGTCGCTTCCGTGATGAACGCCGCCATCGCCGCCGGTTATGTGCCAGCATGGACATCCAAGGCCGAAGTTCTCGCCGCTGCTCAGACCGACGACGTCAAGCCTGCATCCGGTCCTTTCAAGGACAAGGTGTTCACGGTGGGTGACATCGACGATGAAGAAGAAACAGCCGTGCTTACCTACATCGACTGGGATAACGACAACAAGCAGGTCAAATACATGGCCAAAGACGACGGCTAATACGATTTATCCACACAGACTGGTGTAATGGCAAAATCTCAAATAGCGTTTAGTTTTGACAGCAGGTAGCCGTTGCCGATCAATGAGAAGACTTTCCGGCCATCCTCCCAATAGCCCTTGAGCACC